>OOCB01002411.1_pt1 | contig 21414 bp, 24 predicted proteins | sample 1671351 | NCBI WGS metagenome assembly OOCB01 (sample SAMN06348148, study PRJEB24527) | human gut metagenome | biome: human gut; feature: ankylosing spondylitis patient; material: feces | host: Homo sapiens | place: China | collected 2015-10
AGATAAGGTTGTGCAGCTGATGTTCTTGAACCAATCGATCATACAACAAACGATATAACTGTTTGGCAGGTTCGGGGTAATAACAAGTTTACTGTGCAAAAAGTCGGTGCAGTCCAAGTAATTAGTTGTCCCCAATCACTAACTTCTTCATTATACAGAAGAAACATGCTTAAAGTGTAGGTAACTATTCCTGCACAGTAGCTAGAGATCAACACCCATATATAAATTAAATCCGATTTTTTCATTACTTCGCCTCCAATAATGATATAACGCTATCACTTTATTAAATAGTATATTTTTACATTTTATTTGTCTAGATAAATGAGAAAAAAATCACAATCTAGAATCGTCTTTTTTCCACCCGAACGTCTCCCTTAATCGCACCGAAGTCGTACGGAACACCATCCGCGCTAGGAATGAAAGGGTGTAAGATTGTATTATCGGATCAATAACAAGGGACGCACCGAAAGCACATACGCTAATGTACAGACCGGCCAGGTGGCCGGTCTTTTTGATGCGGTGAATGTAGTCCCGTTACTGGTTCGGTCGGAATACGACTCTGAGTTAAAAGGGGGAGTCTACTGCTGCTGCATTGCCGCTGCACGGTGTGGGCAGGTCTCAAACTTGCAGACAAAGGGGGCGAAATGAATGTGTCTATGAGAAATGAGATTAACACTGACATGAGCACCAGTAAAATGAGTACGCTCATTAAAAAAACGCTGAAACAGAAGCTCGCGGTACTTGTTCCAGATTGGAACGGTCGTGTGCTGGATGTACCTGCGTCAGGCGAAATGTTGGCCGGGCCTTGTGCAGTCGTTGCGTTTGCCGAAGAAGTGCCGAAGTCTGCCTGGGCGGGATATCGACGGATTATTAAAATCTCACCCTACGCTCGCCCGGAAGATGGTGGCGCTGAACAAGTGGAAGCTTGGTCAGCTGATCTAATCGAAGGGTTGCACCAGGTAAGACTGGTGGATGAAGCAGGTGAGGCCTTCACTTGCATCTATTTGGGTTCTTCAGATAGTGACCGGGTGGATGCAGGGTCTGGCATGGTTACGCGCAGTCTGCGGTTCGGAGTGTATGTTCCCGAAGACTCGGGAGTTGTCCTCGCTGAAACAGGGGACGCGTGGTTAGCTGCGCTTCAAGACTGGACACAATCGGAACTTGGTTCGAACTGGTCGGTATATGGTGATGCCTGGCCTGGAGGATATGAGATGCCGTCTGTGTTATGGCGATTGGCTGGATGCAGCACGTCTGTGGCGGGCACTTCGGCATTGGAGGTTCGACAACAGTGGATTGGGCATGTGCTCACCGATCATCCGGTGCTAACACGGCAGACCGTTACTCGATTGGTAGAGCAACTTGCAGTGCAATCTCGTCTTGCCGTCACTGAAACGGGTGGCGAAGAGCACCAAGGTAACACGCGATATATCACAGTGGATGAAGTCACGGCAGATTTACAGACGGATGCGTATTTGAATGGTCAGATTCGCCTGACGTTGCAACAGCGGATTCGTCGTCCGGGTACGAATGTACCTTTGATTCGTGAGATTCACCATAGCAAAGGTATGGAGTAAACGTTAGTCGAGAGGAACCTTCTATTAGAGGTTATTCAAAAAGCCCGCTTTTGATTACAAAGGATGCCTAACGGCATCATCAGCATCGAATATGGAATTCAGCCGAATAAGCATGAGCTTACGAAGTATGTTTCCTTTGGAAACATTGTAGTTGCTCACGTAGTTTTCCCTACGCTCTGCTACTCCATTTCTAACTTCATCCCATCTTCTCGGTACTGAAAACCGATCTTTTTGAACATGCACTTTTAAGAGTGGTTCCAGATTATAGCTTTGAGATGATAGATGTAGCTTCAACATTATAGCTTCATATTCATAGGATCAAAAATTCATAGATCAAGCTTAAAGATCATCGTTTCACGAAATTAGTAGTCCAACAAATGAGGTGAGATGGCAATGGCAAGCTCGGTGAAAAAAAGCAAACAGACAGCCCCGCGGTATACACGGGCAGAACTGATGAATCATGCAGAAGCCCTCTTTGCCGTTAAGGCAGAGGTGCTGTACGGTGCGCTGTACGAAGCGGCGCAAGAGACGTTTTCCATTGAAGAAACGCAGGAACGAATTAACCAATTTATGAAAGCGAAGGTGAAGGGATAATGGCAGGTGGAACTTGGGAGCAAACAAATCGTCCGGTCCTTCCGGGCTTATATATGAATTTTCAGGCGGCAGCATCTTCGGCCATTCAAGCGGGTACGCGGGGAACGGTCGTTGTGCCAGTCAAGGCCAACTGGGGTCCTGTGGGGACTTTTGTTGAAGTAGGGAGCGAAGCGGCGATTGAACGTATCTATGCGGCGAATGTGCTGGATAACGGTACGGCTTATACTTCTCTGAAGCTCGCCCTGTTGGGTGGGCCGAAGAAGTTGCTCGCTTATCGGGTAGCAAGTGCCGCGGCCAAAGTAGCCACGCTTACCTTGAAGGACAGCAGTGATGCCAATGTGCTGCAACTGGACGCGAAGTATCCGGGGGATCGTGCAAATGGATTCTACGTCACCATCCAGCCAGGTGTGATTGATAATACGAAACATGAAGTGCGTCTCTTCGAAGGTAACCGGATGTTGTATGCGCTCCTGACAGCGGATATTACAGCAGCTTCTCTGGCAAAAGAGATTAACGCGGATGAACAAAATGTCTGGGTAACGGCTCAGGCGATTGGCGATGGTACTGGCGTGGTTGCTACCGTTGCGGGTGCGGCATTCAAAGGTGGCGTAAGTGGTAACGATGACCTGACCAATGCAGAATACATTGCTGTACAGGGTGCGCTGGAAGGGGAGCAATTCGACGTCTTGTCTTTGGATCAGGCGGCTGATGCACCCCTGCTTGCGAGTTTTGCGGCATGGGTGAAACGTGTGCGTAGTGAAGGTAAATCGGTGGTAGCTGTATTTGGCGGTTCCGTAGCGGACGATACCTCTGCTACAGCAGCACAAAAAGCAGCAGCACGTTCGCTTGCGCTCAACCATGAAGGTGTGATTAATGTTGGTACAGGCGTGCGCCTTGGAGATGCATTCTACAGCTCGGCGGAAACGTCCGCTTATGTTGCAGGACTGATCGCCGGACAACGTCTGAACCAATCCACAACCTATGCAACTACTCCATTCGATGATGTGACACGTCGCTGGACGCGTGCAGAACAGGAGCAGGCGGTACAGAATGGCGTATTTATTTTCTTCCATGATGGACGTCAGGTGAAAGCACTTCGCGGTGTAAACACCCTGGTAACTCCGGCCGCTGGACAGAATAATGCGTGGAAAAAAATCCGTTCCATTCGTGTTTTGGATGCGATCAACACGGATTTGCAGCGCTCCGCGGAAGATACGTATATCGGTAAAGTGAACAATACCGAAGAGGGTCGTCAAGCACTGATTAGTGCCATGAAGGCCTATTTGGCGCTGCTTGCACAGAGTAATGTGATTGAAGCTGACGGTTATGATGTCATTCTTGACCCGGCATATTATGGTGCTGCACCAGTTCTCAAACCGGAAGCAGATCAGGTATTCCTGCAATGGAATGTGAAGCTGACGGATGTAATGGAGCAGTTGTTTGGTACATTTTACGTGCAATAAGGTTGTGTGAAAGGAAAGAACCGTTTTCTAGAATAATTACTACACGTTGAACTGATGGTTTACACGATAACGGAGATCGGAAGATTGTTCTGACTGCGGAGTTATACCGTGTAATATTTATTAGTTCAACGAACCCAAGGAGGAAAATATATGTTGGATGCGTCAAGAGTAATTCTCGGTACCCATGGTCAGTTGCATATCGATGGTGTGTGGCAGACAAACATTAACAAGTTGGAAGCGAGTGTGGAGATTGAAAAGCGTGAGCTGAATCTGGTCGGTAACGACTGGAAAGTGCATAAAAACGGCGCAAAAAAAGGAACAGGCACGATGACCGGCTACAAAGTCACTTCGGATATGATCCAGCGCGGCTTCACCAAATTCGAGATTATTTCCAAGCTGAACGACCCTGAATCGTATGGACATGAGAGCGTTTTGCTTAAAGGTTGTATGGTGGATAAAATTCAGCTTGCCAACTGGACAGCTGGCGAAGAAGTACCGGAAGAAACAGGCTTTACGTTTGAAGGATTTGAATTGCTGAATCCGATTGTGGCGAACTAAAGATTGGAATAGGCACGTGTGATTGGGCTAGTTTGCTCCAGCGTGGTTGCATAGTTACTTCATATTAATATGGACACCAATGCGGGCCGAGATGATCTCGGTCTCTTTGTTGTCTCTACAGGCTTGGAAGCTGGCATAGATAAACCCATTTGTGAAATGAGAAGGAGATTAACCCCGATGAGTATGAATGAAAATATGTCCGAAGAACAGATTTTGGATCAGTTGTTTGAAGCAGCAGAACGTTTGCCAGAGGAGAATGTGCGCATTCAGCGTCTGGATCTGCTGTTGACCTTGCGTGGACTGACGTCCTCCAAAGTGGATCACATTCGCGAACGCTGTACGATTCGAAAAACGACCAAAGGCCGCACCGAGGAAAAGGTGGATACCGAAACGTTTAACGCGCTGCTCATTTCTGAAGCAACCGTGAAATTAAAAGTCCGCAGCCTGGAATTGTCCGGCTGGGGTGACACTCGTATTACCGGCCGCATGAAGTTGTCCGGTGGCGAACAGGCAGTACGTCGTATGTTGCTCGCTGGTGAATTGGATGCCGTAGGCGATAAAGTGCTGGAGCTGTCCGGCTTCGGTGTGGAGATTGAAGACCTAAAAAACTGATTCACTCCGGCGGGATGACCACGTTCCTGTATCACATGTGGGTGCGTCATCATCTCCGGCCCGGAGAGTTCTGGTCTTTGCCACGTGGGGAGCGCTCGCTGTTAATTGCGTTCTCGGAAGAGGAAATGTCAGCGATAACTTCGCAAATGAATCGATAACGAAATAGGCTAGGAGGTGAAAAAATGGCAGAAATGATTGTAGGTTTATCCAAATCTAATGCGGAAATGCGGACAACCCTTCGATACCTAGATCAGATCCAACGCTCAACCGAACGTCTGGGCAGAGTTCGTTATCAGAGTCTGATTAAGGTGAACAATGAACTGAGAACGACAGGCCGCAGGTTGGAAAGTATATATAGTATGGCTGTGCGAATCAGCAGGCTGCGAATCACACCGACGATTGGGTTGAATGATAAGCTGAGTCCGGCACTGGATCGCGCATGGGTTAAACTGAATAGATTCAGGGACCAGATGGTTACGGCTTCGGGAACAGTATCCCTTGAAGTTCGGCAGAAGATCGAAGTGGCGATGGGCAAAGGAGGGGCTTCGGGTCCTACTATGGCTGTCGTGATTCAAAACAATAAAAATATCACTAATGCTACGAAGGAAGAAGATCCTAAGAGTTGGTTGGATAAATGGATTTTTGACCTTGCCGAAAAGGTTAATAGTTTGTTTGATGTATTTAATAACATCAAGGGAATATTTGATAAATTCAAAAAGAAAAAAGAAGATAATCCTGCATCAGATCCAACCAGAAGTCCAGCATCCAAATGCTGCTGTTGCACAGGTGGAAAGATGGGCAAAAACCGCAGAGTGCGTTCACCGAATGCAGATGGTGGTGGCTCAGATCGTGGCAGACGAAATTATCGAAGTGGTAGAAGGTCAAGTAACCGTTCGAATCGAGGCCCATCTCCAGTACCCAATCCTGTACCTGATACTCCAACTCCTCCGCCCGATCGCAACCGTAATAGGGGAGGAGGAAGAAGAATACGAGGAAGCGGTCGTTTAGGATTTGCGGATGGTGGATTGGGATCTTTAACCGACATGCTGGCTGGTAACGGATTGATGGATAATTTAAGTAGTGGTTTTGCCAAAGGAGCTAAAAGGTTGCTTGGGCCCATCAGCATGCTTGCTGATGTGGCAAATGTAGCGACAGCACCCCCGGAAGAGCGTGGCCGAGCGGTGGGTTCCATGATTGGCGGCACAGCAGGTACTGCGATTGGTAGCGCCATCGGTAGCGTTCTTTTGCCTGGCATCGGGACATGGGTTGGTGGTGCAGTAGGTGGTTGGGCCGGAAGTGAAGCAGGCGGTTGGATTGGAGACAAAGCGAAGGATATTGGAAACTTTATGTCTAGTGCTACCGAAGGTGTAGGTGATGCATTGTCGGGTGCAGCGGATTACGTCTCTGAGAAAACAAAAAATATCACCGATGGTATATCCAACTTCTTTGGATTTGGTTCCAAAAAAGAAGAGAAGACAGTCTCGGTAGCAACGGTGGCTCTACCATCTCCAGCTACTACAGGTCCTCAGATGCCACCTGCCTATATGCCACCTGCACTGACCATGACAGGCCCAACGGCGTATATGAACAGCAAGGTCGGTCAACCTACCTCTGCTGGATTCATGGGAACAAGCATGATGCAGAACCAAGCGATGGCGCTTGGTAACGGTGCGCAGACGAATGGGAAATCTTCCACAATGACGGTACAAATATCCGAAGACCAGATGAGCAGCCTGTCCGGATACTTGAAGGATTTCAAAACCGAAACTACCAATCAGATTGCGATAAATATTCCACCAGGTGCGGTGCAGGTGACTGTGCGCGAAAATGCGATTGATTACGATGCTGTCACCAAGCAGGTCGGACAACGGATTACGGGCGAGTTCCGCCGCGCGATGGAAAACCGAAAAACGATTATGGCCTAAGCAGAAAGGAGGCCGTGTATGTCTGTACTTAAAGATGAAGTAGGTCCTAACAAAATGGCATTTACGCTGAAGGATGGCGGCACATCATTTCAATTCCCGGTGAACCCGGAAGAGGTGAGTATTTCCAGGTCCAAAGGGTATGAAACGATTAATATGCTGGAGCATGGCGAGTTTGATTTTGCGCAGGGGGAGAAGGTGAAGGAGATCACCTTCTCTTCTTTTTTTCCCAAAGAGTATGATGCCTTCTATTGCATGTACGAAGATTTGCCTGATCCGCGTGTAGCGATGAATGTCCTGAACACATTTCTGATCTCCAAAAAGCCGCTGCGCCTCATCATTTCAGAGACGGGCGTGAACGTGCCTGTTTTTATTGTTTCGCTTAATTCGAGCTTTCGTGGGGGGGAGACAGGAGATATTTACTTCGACCTGACCCTGCGCACATGGCGTGATTCCAAGGTGGAGAAGGTCGGTTCTGCGGCATCCGGGGGCAAGTCAGGTTCTCGTACCGATTTGAAAAAGAGTAGCAAGACCTACACCGTCAAATCTGGCGACTCCCTGTCCAAAATAGCAAAGCTTGAGCTGGGTAGCAGTTCCAAATGGAACGAGATCTACAAGCTCAACGCAAAGATCATCGGGAGTGATCCAAACCGGATCAAGCCCGGGCAAAAGCTGGTGATGCCATGACCTACAAGGTCATTGTCGACGACAAATATGACATCACCAAGCTGGTGGAGACAATTACGCTGAAGGACTCGCTCGACCAGATTGCCTATCAGGCTAACATCCGGCTGGCGGTGTCAGCATCTTCCGGTTTGCCTTCGATCTCACCGGGCATGGCGGTGCGGATTAGCGGGGTTCCTTTTGGCGAAAAATCCATGGTTCATCTGTTGCATCCTGCGGTCATCTGGGAGGTGGAAAGCTCGAACAGCGGCACCAAGCGGCTGTCTCTCACGGTGTACGACCGAATGATATATCTGGAAAAATCGGAGGACGAGTTCCTGCTGCCGAAGGATCAGACCGCTACGCAGCGACTCAAAACCTACGCCAAAGAGTGGAAGATTCCATATGCTACGCTGCCGGAAACCAAGACAAAGCTGGGAAAAGCCGTGTATCGGTCACAGACGATCTTCTCGATGATGTTTGCCGATCTGAAAGAAACGGCGAAGTCCGGCGGGGAAATGTACCATCCACGGATGACGCCCGGTGGGTTGCAGCTCTTCCAGGTTGGAAGTAATGCAAAGGTGTATGAACTTGATCGACTAATTGATCTGACCCAGATGCGTACGCTCGAAGGGGCGGTTACCAAAGTTAAAGTCATGGCGGCGTCGGAGTCACCGAGTGGCAAAGAAGTTCCTTCCAAAGTGCTTGCGATTGAGCAGGATCGTGTGGAAGAACTGGGCACATTGCAAAAGCTGGTAGAGGACGATCAGGTGAAATCGACAACCGCCGCGAAAAAACTGGCGAAAAGTCATCTGACGGGTATTCAGGAGACCTTTACGATATCCGCACCGGATGTGAATACGATCCGCGCTGGGGACGCAGTGTTGTTAAAAGGACTGAAGCTAATCGTCATGTCGGTTAGCCGTGATCTGTCTGCCGGACCTGGAATGATGACGTTGGAACTGGGGACAGCCGAGCTGGTGAAAAGGAGGTATTACCTTGAATAAAGATGATCCGTATGGGCATTTTGCCGACGTCATGCGGGGTGCGATGAGTACACATTCTCGTCAGGCCGTGAGCGGGCTGGGCGCGGTACTGGGTACGATGACCTCATCCGGCGTGAAGCTGGATGATTTCAAGCACGAAGTGCAGGATTATCTCGTGGCCGAGTTGCCGGGCACGCTTGGACTGCCGGAGCGCGAGGCTGCTGGCGCGATTTCCGGTATACCTGACGTGGCAAACGGCGGAACGACGGGCACGGGACGGTTTCTTTTGCAAGAAGAGGAAGTGGAAGAAACGGTGTTGTCTCTTGGCAAAGGTCTGAAAGCGGGAGATCGTGTGCTGGCGATGCGCGTGAATGGCGGCAATGACATTGTGGTGCTGTGTAAGGTGGTGAGTGCGAATGCCTAGTCTGTTCCCGGAAACGGGTGTGGTATGGGGAGATGAGGAGGATCTGTCGGGGGCGGATTCGGAAGAGGTACGCTTTGGGCGGAGCTGGCGATTTGATTACGATGTAGGGGATTTTGTATTGACCCCAAGTGGTAAAGTAGCCGCAGCGGATGCACATGAAGCCTGGGTGCAATGGTGCATTAAGGCAGTGAAAACGCCACGTTACAGACATGTGATCTATTCTCGAAACTATGGTTCGGAGCTGGAGGATCTGGTGGGTCAGGGTGATAGCCGAGGTGTGATGGAAAGTGAGATTACCCGGATGGTGACGGAAACGTTGCTGGCTGATCCACGCACGGAATCGGTAGACCAGTTCACGTTCGATTGGAATCGGGAGCAGTGCATGTTCTCGTGCCGGGTGGCGAGTGTGCAGGAAGAGATGTTTATTCTGGAAAGTGAGGTGATCTGACGGGATGGCTGAGATTCCGCGTTATTTGGAGGACCAGACGGAGGAACAGATTATGCAGCGTATGCTGGATCGTCTGCCCGCGGATCTGGATAAGTCGGAAGGATCGTTTCTGTGGGATGCGGAGGCTCCGGTTGCGTTTATGCTGTCTGAAGCGGCATTGTGGGCGCAGGAATTACTTCGGCGAGGGTTTGCTAGTACTGCGGCGAGCAGTGATCCGAATTTTCGTTCGGAAGAGCTGGATCTGCGGGCAGGAGAGCACGGCATCACGCGGCGGGCTGCTGTGGCGGCACAAGGTGCAGTGAGGTTCATGGGTACGCCGGGGAAAGTTGTGCCTGTGGGCACGGTCGTGGCTACGCTCGCGGATGAAGTATCTGCTGAAGCTTCGCTCGAATATGAGACGGTGGGGCGTGTGGAACTGGATGCAGAGGGCTCCGGGGTGGTAGGCGTGCGAGCGCTTGTTGCCGGAAAAGAAAGCAATGTGCCTGCGGGCACGGTAACTGTGCTGTCTACACCTGTAAGTGGCGTGACTTCTGTCACGAACGTTGAGTTGATAAAAGGCGGTGCGGATATTGAGGCCGATACGGCATTGTTGGAACGCTTTTATGCCAAAGTCCGCAACCAAGGGACAAGCGGCAACAAATCGCAATATGTGCAATGGGCCAGTGAAGTACCAGGTGTTGGTGCAACGCGGGTTATTCCGTTATGGCAAGGGCCAGGCACGGTGGGATTGTATCTGCTGGACACGGAAAAGCGCGCTGCGGGCACCGATCTGGTGACGGCGGTACAGAAGTATGTTGACCCCACGCAGGATGGACAGGGTGAAGGCGTTGCACCGGCGGGGCCAGTGGTGTCCGTGATGCCAGCCGAGGAAGTGCCGATGAACATTCAGGTGAAACTGACGCTGGCAAGTGATGCGACACTCGCCGATGTACGAGCATTGATCGAACGCGGGGTGACCGCGTATCTGAAGCAGTTGGCTTTTGCCGATCCACTCGTTCGTTACACCCGCATTGCCGCGATTCTGCTGGACATTCCGCCGATTATCGACTATTCGGAGCTGACCGTGAACGGTGTAAGTGACCAGAATATTGAGATGACCTCGAGTCAGGTCGCCGTGCTGGGGACGGTGGATGTGTATGAGTAGTGTTGGGCAGATGGTGGATGAGGAAGTAGTTTTGGAGTGTGGAGGCCTAGGGAGATTGGGAGAAGTACGCCGATCTGAGTTAGAGCTGGTGAGCGAGACGTTTCATGATGATGTGCAAGGAAGGGAGGGGACAGGGCATGAGTGCTCCTTCTATTGTAGATGTTGGACTGACGAGTGAGAAAGGGCGGGAGCTGTTCTCGTATTTGCCCAGGTATTATGAGACTTCTCGTGTAATGCAGGCCGATATGCAGACCAAAGGCAGCGAAATGGATCTGCTGTACCAGGCGCTGGATGAGACGCTGGAGCAGTTTTTTGTCCGCACGGCGACGTGGGGGTTGGACTTCTGGGAAGAAGAGCTTGGCATTGAGACGGATCGTCTCAAACCTGTGGAACAGAGGCGTGCCGTAGTAGAGTCGAAGCTGCGTGGTGCCGGAAAGTTTTCGGGGAGACAAGTTGTGAATGTGGCTGAGGCATATGCTGGGGGCAAGGTGGATGTAACTTTTCAGTCCGAATCGTGGAGTTTTACGGTGAGCTTTGTGGATACGATGGGCATCCCGCCCAATATCGATGATCTGAAACGAGCCATTGATGAACTGAAACCGGCCCACATGGCCGTGGAATATAAATACCGTTATCTGGTCTGGGACGACTTGGACAACAAACATATGACATGGGATGAACTCGATGCCGCGTCCCTGACGTGGAATGAACTGGAGGTGTGGGCGTAATGCCAAAAGAAACAGATCGACTAAAATTACCTCTTCCCTTGGGGAATGAGAATGTGACTCGGGAGAGTATTAACGGGATTTTTGAAAAGATTGATGCTGGTGTGGCGACACGGGAGGATCTGGAAACATTACGCCAAATGATGGGCGAGATGGACACCCCGGATGCATCCCTTACGGTAAAAGGTAAAGTGCAACTGTCAAATAAGATTGACGGTGACTCTGAAGAACTTGTACCTACTGAAAAGGCGCTCAATGATGCTAGATTAGCTGCTCAAAAATATGTAGACGATAAGCCATGGCAAAAGTACAAGCTCACACAGGATGATGGAATTGTCAAGGTGGTGGGGAGTTCGGATTTAAATGACTATTTGACCCCTGGATTTTATTTCAGTAGTGTGACTGCAAACGGCCCAATTCAAGGTTCTTTTTATATTGAGGTTATTATTTATTCTTCTTCGTTTTTATTACAAAGGGTTACGACTTTTATTAGTCCGTCAATCACTTATACGCGGATTAGAAATAATAACTCTTGGCATCCTTGGGTATTGCAAACACCAGAAGAAAATCTATGGGGGGCGTTATAGATGGCTGTAATAACACAAAAGTTATACGGAGGTTACGCATCCACCAATTCGGTTGGTAGTATTTATAGGGTCCCATGGGGTAAAACAGTTATCCTTAAATCACTAACCATATGCAATACAAGTGCGACTAAACAAATGTTTAGTGTGGAATTAGAAGGCATCGATTTCGCTCGATTACACGACATCGAACCGGGTCAAACTTTGGTTATACCTGTATTAGATCAAGTTATGAAAGCAAGCGAATCTGTGCTTGTTTTTTGCCCGACTGCAAATGCCTTATCAGTTAGGTTAAGTGGCAAGGTAACTGACAGGACAGACATGCTAACCGCCAGAATGAAGGTTAACACAACAAATAACACAGTTATTCCAGCAGGAAAAATGATTGTTAAATCAATAGTCATATGCACACTTTCAACGAGTCCGATAGATTTTTACATGAAACTGGGGAGCGATTATGTCATTTACGGAAAAGCATTAAAACCGTTGGATACCTTGTTTATTCCATTTTTAGATCAGGTATTGGACAACGAATCAGTCGTTTGCCGAGTGTCTAACATGTCAACCTCTGTTACTGTTCATGTCAATGCTTTGGTGGTGAACTAATGCCGAGACTTGAATATTATACGTTGGATAATTACGCGCTGGATGGACCTGATGAGGGGAGGAAGTTTGCTTCAGGGTTTGGATATAACTTAGGTGATAAAAGATTTCTTTATTCAGATGGAACTGCATTTACCTGCGGATATATAAGTGTTACCAATCTGAATTTTTTACCATCGCAAATCATTATCACTTTTCATGATGATGAGGATTTTATATTGGGTTATAACTCCAAAAGAATAGATAACGGTTATCCTGTGTACAACGGGTATAGATGGACAAGCACAGGAACAATGTGGGTTGATTTCCGAGTAGAGGACAAAAGCGCTGGCAGAACTTATATCACAAACGGTGGATTTCAGGTACCGTTGCCATATTTTGAATTGACATCAAGTCCATTTTATTGGAGGGCATACGAATAATGAATATTGGGATTAGAATTATATACGATCAAGACGGTGAGATCATCTATCGAGCTGGTGAAATACAAGGTGATGTACTTCCGAGGAAGTACATCACTGAACTACATTACATCGATTTGGAGTATGGGGCAATCGATTATCACACTCATCGAATTGTCAGTATCGATCCTGCTACGAAACAACCAGTTTTAGAGGAGCTTCCCATTGTCGAAACACCAGAACAGCAGAAAATAAAAGAATTGGAAGAACAGATTTTGTTGTTAGCCAATGAAAATACAGGAGGGATTTTGTGATGGTAAATGAAGTTGTGGTACGTATTGCAGCAGAAAGAATCTTAAATAAAGGACTCAACCCAAAGACAAGTCAAGTGTACTTGCTTGATGACATTACCAATACTGATTATCGCCAGGCTATTGAGGATTACATTTTAGAAAAAACTGAAGGAATTTAATGAGCGTATCCAAGTGGTGCGCTTTTATTATGCCCTCTGGAGCAGCTGGTATTTAAAAACCAAAGGAGGTGAAACCATGGAACGATGGGACACCCTATGGAAATGGGGAATTGCGCTAATGAGCAGCTCGACAAATTACTTTTTTGGTGGTTGGTCAGGAGTGCTCGGCGTTTTGCTAGTCTTCGTGATTCTCGATTATCTAACCGGTATCGCGGCGGCGGGGATGACAGGCAAGCTAGAAAGTAACGTTGGGATGTTCGGCATCGCAAGAAAGGTATTTATATTTGCAATGGTATCGGTGGCTCATCTGGTGGACGGTGTTCTGGGAGACGGACATTTGTTCAGGGATGCGGTCGCCTTTTTTTATATCGCAAATGAGTTGTTGTCCATCATCGAAAACGGGGGTAAGTTGGGCGCTCCAATTCCGCCAGTGATTCGGCAAGCTATTGAAGTGCTCAAGGGCAAAGGGGGAACCGGGGAACTTCCCGGTAACTTCTCCCCGAAGGGCAAAGATTCTTTTTCCAATCTAGAAACAGAGGATGTTGAACCTTCTGAAACTCAAGATAACGTTAAATAGTTTGAAATATTTTTAGTGTCTTCTTTACTATACCGTTGCTGAACATCGCAAGTGTAGTTTTTTTGAACTATATACATCTATACAGATTGAACTTAACATTTTCACACAATAACGGAGAGGACAGAAAAAACCTGAAAAAGCGAAGCGGTCGCCTTTATCCTCCGGATTTTCCCCTTTATAAAGAGAATCAAAAAAATCCGGGGATAACAGCGATTGGAAGGTTATTCTGTCATCGGAGTGTCCGTGTGAACAAGGCTCAGTTCATTTTCCAACACATCAGGGACACGCACACAAGCAAGCCCTGATCCAACCGCATTAACTATAGGAGCATTTTGCATCAATCCAGAGAGTGACATCCAGTCAGCAATGTATAGATCAGAATGCTGTAATCTGTCTATACTTGTACCCGGGAACGCTTGAATCGAATGATGTAAAATGCTGATACAAACGGCAATTTGCCGCATAAAGGGTGTGAGAAACATGCAAACGAGAAGTTCGGGCAACACACAGGGCATTGACGTCTCCCGATACCAGGGCAATATTGACTGGGCGAAAGTGAAGGCAAGTGGCATGACATTTGTATTCATCAAGGCAACTGAGGGACAGACATATACCGATCCGAATTATCAGAAAAATGTAACAGGAGCACTGGCGGCGGGCTTGATGGTGGGAACGTACCATTTCTTCCGTGCGACATCTACCGATGGTGCCAAGGCAGAAGCGGCACATTACGCCAATACACTTAACAAAGTTGGAGGGGCCAAAGCTTTACAACTTCCACCCGTCATGGACTACGAGAACAACCCTGGCAACCTGAGCAAAGTGCAGATGAATACAGTTGCCAAAGCTTTTTTAACCGAATTACAACGTCTGACAGGTGTGAAACCGATCATATACACGGGCAATTCATTTGCCGGTAATTTTGACACATCACTCAGCTCATACGATCTGTGGATCGCACGTTACAGCAACACCCGTGTACCGGAAGACCAGCCGGCATGGAAGCGTTGGACGTTCTGGCAGTATACGGATTCAGGCAAGGTGAATGGTATTAGTGGCAACGTGGATATGAATGAATTCGAGGGAACAGCGGCACAGCTCAGAGCAAGATACGCAGCAGTAACTCCAAAACCACCGGAGCCATCCAATCCGACGAATCCAAGTCATCCGAATCCACCAACCGAACCACCGAAAGGGGGCGAACCGATGACAGCCGAAGAGAAAGCAGCGTTTGATGCGCTCAAATCCCAGGTCGATAAACTGCAGGCGCGTCAGCAAATGGAAGTTCCAGTATGGGCGAAGGCAGCTGTGGATGCAGCACTAGCATATGACACCAAAAATCCATTGTTCAGCATCGATAATGGGGCGAGTTATGATTTTTACCGTTTTATTACCGTGATGCATCGCAGAGGTTTGTTTAAAAAGTGAGCTGATTCTTAGCAAATTAAAATGTTGATTTTATCTGAATATGGATTGAATGGAGAAGGGACACAAGACGCTTTTTGTCGAACTGTGTTCCTTTTTTGTGCTTTGTGTAAGTAATATTAACGCATATAATAAAGTTGAAGACTTATGTCTGTAAATCTCTTGTCTAATTGATTAATGTGATGTAAAGTAAGTTACACGAAATTGTTTTTCACCACAGTTTATTTACACAATCCTCCTCATCATGACAAAACCATAACATATGAAGTTATTGTAATGTCTCCCTGTTGTACAATCCAACATCTCAAGATGACTCGTTCTTACATTTTACACATCCAATCTGCAAGAGAAAGCCACCGATTTAACAACTTACACGATTCATCAAACAACCTAGCCTATGTTGAGTTTCTTTCATCCGTATTGCTAACGAACGATAACGATACCTAATCCGGTCTCCACACTCCATGCTCAACACGACACGCTCAAGGAACAGACTTTATTGCGTAGCCAGCAGCGTAGTATCCATATGCCCATCAGTATTTTTAATCTACCAACGTAAACTTGCTCTTACCAGTCCATACCCACTCGCTGTTGCTTATTGACCTTAGTTCAAATAAAACGCAACAATTTCATTCAATTTCATAGATTCATCTCACAAGATCCGTTGTTGAACCTTTTTCATTTTCTATAAAAGTAATCAAACGACGTCCTCAATCCATGTGCACGATCTGAAATTTACCTGTATTCCATACGTGTCCCATGCTGTTTTTCATTTTATACACATGCCTTACTTTTCCCAGAACATTAATTCAGGTATCGCAGGCATCTAAAGCCTTTTATATGATACATAGCACCAAACCGATTGCCAACATTGGAGATCTTTCATGCCAGCATCACACACATTATGAGACAGGGAAGGGTGTTGTACGTATGCGAATGAGAAAAAAATGGATGTCCGGTGTTCTAACGATGGCCTTAAGTACCGTATTGGTGTTGTCCGGTTGCTCCAGTAACGAGAGTGGAGAGACTACGCCTGCTCCGGCAGAAGGAACCGACCCTCCAACCGAAACGGTAGCGCAGGATACGATGATTATGGGGCGTGGTGGGGATTCCGTGGCACTCGATCCGGCGATTGTAACCGATGGGGAGTCACTGAAGATTGGGCATCAGGTGTTTGATTCATTGCTGGACTACAAGGAAGGCGGAACAGAAGTCATTCCTGGACTAGCGGAGAGCTGGGAGATTTCGGCGGATGGGCTCAAGTATGTGTTTAAGCTGAAGTCCGGTGTGAAATTCCATGATGGAACTGACTTCAACGCAGAGGCTGTTGTGTTCAACTTCAACCGCTGGGGTGATCCGGCGAGTGAATATAAATTCGAGGGAGATTCCTTCGATTATTACGATTCCATGTTTGGTCCAGAGGACGGTCGTGTGATTAAGGAAGTGAAGGCGACGGACGAAACTACGGTGGAGTTCACATTGAACCAGCCACAAGCGCCTTTCCTGCAAAATATTGCGATGACGCCATTTGGCATTGCCAGCCCAACCGCGATTCAGGAGAAAAAAGAGAACTTTAAGAGCGAGCCTGTGGGCACCGGCCCATTTGTATTCAAAGAGTGGAAGCGTAACGACTCCATTACCCTGGAGAAAAACGCCAATTACTGGAAAGAAGGACTACCGAAGCTGAACAAAGTAATCGTGCGTTCCATTCCGGATAATACCGCTCGCTTCAATGCCCTGCAAAACGGCGAGATTGATGTCATGGAAGACCTGAACCCGGACGATCTGTCCATTCTTGAAGGCAACAGCGAGTTACAGAAGATCGAGCGTCCACCGTTCAACGTGGCGTATATCGGCTTTAACTTTAAGAAGAAACCATTTGATAATGTCAAAGTCAGACAAGCCCTCAACCATGCGGTGAACAAGCAGGCCCTTATTGATGCATTTTTTGCTGGACAAGCTGAGCCTGCTGTCAACCCGATGCCGCCAACGCTGTGGGGATACAACGATACCATTGAGGATTACCCATATGATCTGGAAAAAGCAAAAGCTCTACTGGCCGAAGCTGGATTCCCTGACGGATTGCCTGATCCGGTAACCTTCTATGCAATGCCGGTATCCCGTCCGTATATGCCAGATGGCAAGAAGGTAGCGGAAGCAATCCAGGCCGATTTTGAGAAAATCGGAGTGACCACGAACATTGAATCCCCAGAGTGGGCGACGTATCTGGATGATGCCAAGGCCGGGGAGAAAGATGATATCTACATGCTCGGCTGGACAGGGGACAACGGGGACCCGGATAACTTCCTGTACACGTTGCTGGACAAAGACGCCATTCCGGGCAACAACCGCAGCTTCTATGTCAACGAAGAGTTGCACACATTGCTGACGAGGGCACAGACAGAAACCGATCAAGACAAACGTGCGGAGCTTTACAAACAAGCGCAGGCAATTATCAAGGAAGACGCACCGTGGATTCCACTCGTGCACACCACGCCAATTCTGGCGGGTAAATCAAACCTGAAAGGTTTCGTTCCTTCTCCACTGGGCACAGAATCCTATGCCGGTGCTTATTTTGAGTAAGCTGTAAGTTGAACTTATCCATTTCAGGATAACTGTGATCTGAAGATGGCACTACAGTTCGGAGTGATTACGTTTTAATTCTTTCTATCAAAGCGCTGGTGAGACGCAAAGCTTGGCAGAACCCACATCCGGACGTAACTATCCAAAGCATGCGTTTCTGCCGGCGCTTTTTATTTTGCACGATATGTCGAAGGCAGGTGAACAGGATTGAACAGCTATATTGTCAAACGTGTGCTTGTGTTGCTGCCCGTACTGCTGGGCATGACCCTGATCGTCTTTTCCATTATCCACGCGATTCCGGGTGACCCGGCCGAGACCATACTTGGGCAAAAGGCAACCGAACAATCCAAGCAGGCCCTTCGTGACCAACTGGGTCTGGATAAACCCTGGTTCCAGCAGTATTTCGCCTACTTGGGCGATTTGCTCAAAGGTGATCTGGGAACATCCATCCGCACCAAGGTGCCTATTGCCCAGGAAATTGTGCCTTATCTGACAGCAACCCTTGAATTAACGATGGCCAGTATGTTGTTTGCTGTCATTATTGGGGTGAATGCCGGGATTGTCAGTGCATGGAAGCACAACTCCTGGTTTGATTATTGCTGTATGGTCATTGCTTTGGTGGGTGTATCGATGCCTATCTTCTGGTTAGGTCTGATGGAACAATGGTTGTTCGCGAACAAGTTGCAGTGGCTGCCATCCATTGGACGCATGAATGCGCGTGATCCGGTGGAAGCCATTACGGGCTTGTATGTGCTGGATACGATGATTGCTGGACAATGGAATCAGTTGTGGACCGTAACGAAACATTTGATTCTGCCAAGTGTTGCACTGGGAACGATTCCAATGGCTGTTATTGCCCGGATGACCCGTTCCAGCATGCTGGAAGTGATGAGTTCCGATTACATTCGTACAGCAAAGGCGAAGGGACTGGGTCCGTTTTTTGTCGTATATGGACATGCGCTCAAAAATGCGTTTATACCCGTGCTTACGGTTATCGGCATCCAGACCGGATCGTTGCTCGGGGGTGCGGTGTTGACCGAAACGATCTTTGCCTGGCCGGGCGTGGGACGTTATATATATGAAGCGATTAGTTCGCGGGACTATCCGGTGATCCAGAGTGGCATTCTGATCGTGGCGTTCTTTTTCGTGGTAATCAACCTGATTGTGGACTTGCTCTACGCCGTGTTTGATCCTCGTATTAGTTATAAATAGGGAATTCATCAAGAACCAATCTGCAGAATCGAAGCTAAAAGCTTTCTAAAAGAAAGCTGCATCGGAAGCATAGGCTACGCATGAATCACCATATTTTCACCTTTAAATAGGTGGATCAATATAATCTGGGGATAACAGCGATCAGAAGATGATACTGCAATCGTAGGGCTTGAGTGTAATAGAACGCGTTGATCTTTTGTTATATTCATGTTCAAGAAAGGAGACACCGCATGGCCAAATTATCGACCAATACCGGACCATCCATTGACGCTGCGTCGGCGAGCACATCCGGTCCATGGCGGGAAGCGTGGAGAACGTTTCGGAGAAATCGGCTTGCGCTTGCGGGTTTGATCATTATCGTATTTTTTATCCTGTTGGCCTTCCTCGCGCCATACATCGCACCTTACGATTACAAGGAACAGGTGCTGGTGGATCGGCTTCAGTCCCCTTCGGCAGAGCATTGGTTTGGTACCGATGATCTGGGGCGTGACGTGTTTTCCAGAGTGCTGCATGGGGCGCGTATTTCCTTGTGGGTGGGCTTTTTCTCCGTCATTGGTTCCATTATCGCGGGTACGCTGCTTGGTCTCATTGCCGGATTTTATGGAAGATGGGCGGACATGCTTATCTCGCGTCTATTTGATATCTTGCTCGCCTTTCCGGGGATTTTGCTGGCCATCGCCATTGTGGCGATATTGGGCCCGTCTTTGCAAAATGCACTGCTCGCCATTGCCATCGTGAACATCCCGACCTACGGAAGATTGGTGCGTTCACGGGTACTCAGCTTGAGACAGGAGGAATTCATTACGTCGGCACGGACACTTGGAGCGGGCAACGGTCGAATCTTGTTTCGCCACATCTTGCCCAACAGCCTTACTCCTCTGATCGTGCAAGGTACACTCGGAATTGGGACTGCGATTATCGAAGCTGCTGCACTCGGATTTCTAGGCATGGGTGCACAACCACCCGACCCGGAATGGGGTAAAATGCTGTCAGACTCCCGTCAGTTTATACAAAAAGCACCGTGGACACTGATCTTCCCCGGCGTTTCCATTATGTTGACCGTTCTCGGCTTCAACCTAATGGGCGACGGCCTGCGCGACACCCTTGATCCGAAAATGGCTAAAAAATAGAATTATCAAACTCAAACTCAAACTCAAACTCAAACTCAAACTCAAACTCAAACTCAAACTCAAACTCAAACTCAAACTCAAACCGTAACCGTAACCGTAACCGTAACCGTAACCGTAACCGTAACCGTAACCGTAACCGTAACCGTAACCGTAACTTGTAACTTGTAACCCAAGCTCGAACTCAAACTGCAATTTTGATTGAAACCCTAACTCTGCAAGCCTAACTTTTTCTGTAACGCAGCATGCGTGCCAAAGGCAACGTTAACACTAACCGTAAGCACTAATTTTTATCACAATCCTATCTGAAGCTGTAACGCCAACATTTGCTTCGACTCTAACGAACTCGGGAGACCTTATTTTACGATTTTCAGCCAATTTCCCAGTCTAACGAACCTCACACACTCTATTTTGTGAAAAACCTGCCAAAAGTCTCAAAAGGTTGGCTAAAGTCGAGAAATAGCGTGTCTACTGGACCTATGTCAAAAAAGTAGACACTACGCTGCGGATTTGTCCGTAAATTTCATTGCAAAACGAGCAGGGGAAAGATACCCTAGCGCGCCATGCATTCGCTTGCGGTTGTAATAGAACTCAATGTACTGGTAGATGGCAGTATAAGCCTCTTCCGGTGTCTTAAAACGAGGGTTGCAGTAAATGAGTTCCTTCTTTAAAATACTGTGCCATGACTCAATACAGGCGTTATCATAACAGTTTCCTCGGCGGCTCATGCTTGATTCCATTCCGTATGATTTTAGTTGCTCCACGTATTCTTTGGACGTGTATTGAGAGCCGCGATCCGAGTGATGGAGTAATCCCGGAGCGGGGCGTTTGGCCTTGTAAGCTTCCTCCAGTGCACCCATCACCAAACTGGTTTCCATATGGTTATATAGACGCCAGCCTACAATTTCACGTGTGCACAAATCCAGAACGCTGGCGAGGTATAGACGACCTCCTCGGCAAGGAATGTAGGTGATGTCGGTAACCCATACCGTATTCGGTTTGGACGTTTTAAATTGCTGATTCAGCGTATTTGGTGCAAGGGGATGGTTGTGTTTGGAATCCGTCGTCTGAACGCGATATTTGGGCATGACCACAGAACGTAGATTCATTTGACGCATGTATATACTGACGGTACGTGAAGAGATTCGCAACCCTTCTAAATGGAGCAGATACGTAATTTTAGGACTTCCACACCGCATCTGGTGGTCGTAAAAATGATAGCGAATACGCTTCATGACCTCGCCTTTGCGGTCCTGCCGCTTGCTGGTTCGGTCCATTCGCCATTTGTAATATCCGCTCCGTGATACTTGAAAGGTT
>OOCB01002420.1_pt1 | contig 21321 bp, 14 predicted proteins | sample 1671351 | NCBI WGS metagenome assembly OOCB01 (sample SAMN06348148, study PRJEB24527) | human gut metagenome | biome: human gut; feature: ankylosing spondylitis patient; material: feces | host: Homo sapiens | place: China | collected 2015-10
TCTGCGCTTTTGGCTTGGCATCTGCCGCACCTCGCTCGCCGTATCGGCACTTAGAATTATGCGGTATTGCCCTAACCCCTATGGTGTGTTATCCGCGGGTGCCCTCTACGCTGGAATCGGTGCTCCAGCCCTGCAGGTCAGTGGGGTTGATGGAGCCGTTCCAGCGGCCATCGTTCTGGGCGTCGTTCCATTCGTTCCAGGCTGCCTCGCTGCGGATAGCTGTACCGCTGCGGAATGCTGCATCCCACGGGTTGGCGGAATCCGGGTCGGTGGGGTCCCAGCCGCGCTTGCTCTCGTCCGTCGGGTCGGTGTAAATGGTGCCGGGCTTTCCCATGGGGCCGGGGTCATCGGCGTTATCATAGATCACCACGCGGGTGCCGATGGGGCAGTTATCATAGATCCACTTTACATCACAGACCAGCAGCCGGATACAGCCCAGGCTGGCCTGGGTGCCCAGCTGGTTGAACTGGTCGTACTCGATATCGTCCTTGTGCTGGCTGTAATACGGCACAGTGTGGAACAGATAGGAATCCCAGATGCGGGTAGCGTACTGGCCATAGCTCGGCCCGGCCAGCAGCCGCCAGTCATAATTGACCGGCGTTGCAAAGAATCCCAGCGGGGTATCCGCGCCGCCGGAGCACACCATGGCCATATACGGCTTGGTGTAGTTACCCTCATCGTCCAGCGCCAGTACCGTCACGGTAGAAGCCGCGCGGTTGACCGCGATCATATAGGGGCAGCCATCTTTGGCACTGTATTTCAGCCCCTCGCTCTGGTAAAATTCATCGGCAGCCAGCTGTTCCATCAAGGCTTTGCCGCGCTCATCCCAAAGCGCTGGGTCCACCACCTGCGGGGCATCCTTGGTGCAGTTTGCGGACGCCGTTGAGGTGGCATCGGCAATGCGCTGTTCTTCCTCGGTCATGGTGGGCTGTTCCTGCTGGCTGTCGCCATCCGTGGTGCTGTCTGCACCGTCGGGCGCGGCGGAGCTGGAATCCCCCTGGCTCTGGTTGGGCTTGTTGGTAATGGTGCCATCGGTTTTTACCAGCAAAAAGCAGCCTGCGCACACCAAAATAAACACGGCAATGCAGAAAATCAAGGTGATCAGGGCATGCACGCGGCGGTTTTGTTTGCGTGAAACAGCGCGGCGGCGCTGCATATTGCTACTCCTGGCAGCGGGTGCAGGGCGGCGCTTGGGTCCCTGCGCCGGACGTTTTTGTTGCGGCATTGTGCAGACCTCCCGTTTATGGTGTCAAAATCGTATGTTTCGGGCTTTGCTTCCCACTGCGGGCGGGCGCGGCCCGAACGGAATTCATTTCCCGTATTCTTCCGCCACAAATTTTTCCAGTGCGGCAAAGCTGCGGCGGACCTTCTCGGTATCAATGCAGTACGCCATGCGGAAGTAGCCGGGGCAGCCAAAGCTGTCGCCGGGAACCAACGCCAGGTCATACTTCATGGCCTTTTTGCAGAACGCATTGGCGTCCTCCTCCAGCGCTTTGGGGAAGATATAGAAGGTGCCGGAGGGTTTGACCACGGTAAAGCCCAGCTTTTTCAGCTCGGCGTAAATCAGCTCCATGTTGGTTTCGTACACGCCCAAGTCGCTGGTTTCGTCCAGGCATTCGGCCACGGCCAGCTGGATCAGTGATGCCGGGCAGTTGTGGCCGGTTCCGCGGCTGATCTGGCCGCACATGGGCACAATATACTCGGCGTCCTCACAGCGCGGGTTCGCAGCCACATAGCCGATGCGCTCGCCCGGCAGGCTCAGGCTCTTGCTGAACGAATAGCAGGTCAACGTATCGTCATAGAACTTGGCGGCGTACTGGATGGGCTGCCCGCCGAACATGATTTCGCGGTACGGCTCATCCGAGATCAAAAAGATTCGGTGCCCATACTTGGCGCTGGCGGCGCGCAGGCGGTCGGCCAGGCCGGTCAGCGTCTCGGCGCTGTAGGCTGCGCCGGAGGGATTGTTGGGGGTGTTGATCAGCACGGCGGCGGTGTTCTCATCCAGCATCGCGTCAAATGCGTCAAAGTCAATCTGGAAATCCTTCGTGCGGGGCGGAACGACCTTCAGATTCAGGCCCGCGCCCTCCACATACGGCTTGTATTCCGGGAAGAACGGCGCAAAGGTGATAATATCCTGCCCCGGCACCGCCACGCAGCGCATGGCGTGGGCCAGCGCACCGGCAGCACCCGTTGCCATAAAGATATGCTCCATACCGTAGTCCATGCCAAAGCGGCGGTTCAGGCTTTCGGCCACCGCCTTGCGCACGGCGGGGATGGTCAGCGTGGGGCTGTAGCCATGCAGCGTCACCGGCTCCTTGGTCTGCAGCAGATCGATGCAGGTTTTGGTAAAGTGCTCCGGGCAGGGCACCGAAGGGTTGCCCAGCGAATAATCAAACACATTTTCATAGCCGATCTCGGTCCCGCGAGCCGTGCTCCACTCGGAGATTTGGCGAATAACGGACTTGCCGCTAAGCATATCTTTATAGCGCTGCGCAATCATTTTACAGTTCCTCCCGCCGCAATTTTGCAGTTATTTCATGATAACGTCATACAGTTCATCGCTGTTTTCTGCCAGGTATTCCGCCCCGGCCGCATTCAGTTCCTCCCGCGTGCGGAATCCCCACACCGCCCCGCAGCAGGGCAGGTTCGCATTGTGGGCGGTTTCCACATCCACGTTGCTGTCCCCCACATACAGGGTGCTGGCCGGGTCGGCATGCAGGGCCTGCAGCAGGGCGTTCGTGCCCTCGGCGGCGGGCTTGGGGGCCACGCCGGTCATCTGGCCGCGCACGATCGTAAAATACTGCGTGCCGAAATAATCCTTGACGACCTCTTTTGCCAGCGCATCCGCCTTGTTGGAAAACACCGCCAGCTGCACGCCGTTCGCTTTCAGCTTTGCCAGCATTTCGGGGATGCCGGGGTACGGTGCGGTGGTGTCCCGCAGGTGCTGGCCATAATCCCGCTTAAAATCCGCCAGGGCCGCTTCCAGCACCGCCGGGGTGCGCTGGTCTGCCGGGGCCAGGCGCTCCACCAGTTTAGGGATACCGTTGCCCACAAAATAGCGGTACGCCTGGCGCTCATGGGTGGGCCAGCCATATTTCCGGCACAGCCGGTTGCCGGCATCCGCCAGGTCAGTCAGGGTGTTCAGCAGCGTACCATCCAGGTCAAACACTACAGTTTTATACATTTTGTAATATCCTCTATTTTCTATACACATTCTAACTTTTCCCACTGATACGGCAAAAGCCACACTTCTATTATAGGAGCATTTTGCCAAAACGGCAACCGCTTTTGCCTGTTGTTTTGGAGCAAAAGTGTAAATTATACAGCGGCAGGGTGCAATATCACGTAAAGTGTGCTACTATATATTTGTATTGCTGGCCGGGAGTGATCCAGCCAAGGGGAGGAAAAAAGATGGACCTGTTTCTTTCAATTCTGAAATCCGTCATTTACGGTGTGATTGAAGGCATCACCGAATGGCTGCCGATTTCCAGCACCGGGCATATGATCCTTGCCGAGCAGGTGCTGAAGTTTGGCTATACGGAAGATTTTATGGAAATGTTCCGCGTTGTCATCCAGCTGGGTGCTATCCTGGCTGTTGTGGTGCTGTATTTCCACAAGCTGTGGCCGTTCTGCAAGGATAATGGCCGCGATACCGGCTTTGCCGCCCACCTGCGCTGGCCCGTGGTCCGGCTGTGGTTCAAAATTATTGCAGCCTGCGTGCCCGCCGCCGTGCTGGGCATTCTGCTGGACGACTGGATGGACGCCCACCTGTATAACAGCGTGGTGGTTGCCCTGATGCTGATTGTGTACGGCGTTGCCTTTATCCTGATCGAGCGCCGCCCGCGGGTGCCCACCACCACCAAGCTTTCCCGCATTACTTACCCGCAGGCGTTCAAGGTTGGCTGCTGGCAGGTGCTCTCCCTGATTCCCGGCACCTCCCGCAGCGGCTCCACCATTCTGGGCGGCATGCTGTGCGGCATGTCCCGCCCGGCTGCCAGCCAGTTCACCTTCTTCCTTGCCATCCCGGTCATGGCCGGTGCCAGTTTGCTCAAGCTGGTCAAGTTCTTTGGCAAGGGCAACAGCTTCACGCTGGATCAGACCGTTGTGCTGATCGTTGGCTGTGCAGTTGCCTTTATCGTTTCCATCATCGCCATCCGCTTCCTGATGGATTACGTCAAGCGCCACACCTTCACCGCGTTCGGCGTTTACCGCATCGCGCTCGGCATTGTTGTTCTGGTGATCTGGGGCGTACAGACCTTTGTGCTGAAAGCGCCCGCCGCCGTGTAACGGCCCGGAGTGTATCTGAAATCGAAAATCTCCCCGCTGCATTTTGTGCATCCGCACATTGCAGCGGGGAGATTTTTTCTTGCTATTTTTGTTTTTAAATCAGAGGAATCCTGGCTGACGTCTGCTTATCAGCTTCTTAGGCAACACCGCACAATTCCCGCCTTGCGGCTTAAGCACCGCTCCGGCAGCTGCGGCACGGCATCTGCCGCACCTCGCTCGCCGTATCGGCACTTAGAATTATGCGGTATTGCCCTTACTTTTCCACCTGGAACAAATTCTGCTGACGGGTTGCTTTGGCACCGATGTTGTTATACTCCAAATTGAAGTACCCATGCACCCAGGTATCCAGCTCTGCATTCTCGCCGTAGGTGTGGGTCACGCCGTCCGCGTCCATATAGTCATTGGCGGCTGTCACCACCGGGGCCACCTGCTTGAGTGCCAGCAGGTACTGGTAATACGGGGTCAGCGGCAGCCCGGCATTTTCCACCAGGGTGGGAGCCAGCATGCACATATCCATGCGGTTGTACTCGTCGGTGGCGCTGGTCTGGCCTGCGTTCTCCAGCGGGTAGTTTGCCCAGATCAGGTAGGGCGTGCTGCGCTCCAAAATCTGCAAATTGTTCTCATCGGTAAAGGTATGGTCGGCCACATGATCCACAAAGCTGGGGGCGTGGTCGCCTGCCATGGCAACAATCACCTTGCGGCCGGTCTTTTCGTACTGCTCGGTCAGGTATTCGGTCAGTTCGCCAAAGGCACGGTCGGTCATATAGATGTTGCTCAGGTATTCATCCATGATGGAATCATACTCGCCGTAATCGGTTGCGGCATGCACGATATCCTCCTCCGGGGGGTTCATATCGTAATCGCCGTGGCTCTGAATGGAAACCAGGAACACAAACCGCGGCTGGTCCTCCGGCATTGCTTCATACAAACCTTCCAGGTCGCGGTAGGTGGCGCTGTCGGTCTGGTAGGGGCGGCTGCCATAGGTTTCCTTGGTCGGAAAATCATCCTGGAAGTGGGTCTCGTCAAAGCCCAGCGTCAGCCAGGCAGAATCGCGGCGGTAGTTGGAGTTGGTATAGGGGTGGGCTGCCAGCGTGGCATACCCCAGATCTTTCAGGTTGCTGACCAGGCTGTTTGCCTTGTGCAGGTTCAACCAGTTGAACGGTGTGATGGAGGGCATCAGCATCAGCGAGTTGGAGGAAAGCATCTCGTACTCGCTGGAGTTGGTGCCGCCGCCCACATGCGGGCTGATGGTGTGGCCGTAAATGGAGTTGGGCAGGTTTTTGGTCACCTGCATGATCTCCTGGTCGGCCTGCAGGTCCGTTACCAGGTCAAAGTCATAAAAGCTTTCGGACAGGATCAGGAACACATCGGGGTAGTCCTGCTCGTTTGCCGTTTCGGGGCTGGCCTGATAGTCCTGCGCCATTGCAGCGGCCTCGGTGGCGGCGTCCTCGCTGTAGCCGTCCGGCTGCAGGATGGGGTCCACCATCAGGCTGGCGGCTTCAATGCTACCCGCCAGGTAGCCGTACTTATAATAGGTTTCCTGCCAGGCCCAGCCGTAAGTGGCGGCGGGCTTGATGGGGTTGGGGCTGAAATACCCCAGATACAGCACCGCAAAAATGCCGCAGGCGCAGGCCAGCGCATGGGCGCCGCGCTGTTTCCAGCTGCGCTTATGCTTGCCGGCCAGTTTGACCTGCACAACGGCAGCCACCAGCACCGGGATGTACAGCAGCGCAATGGTAATAACTGTCTGGGTAATGTGCAGGGTATAACTGCCCATCACCTCTGCCGCGGTGCCCAGGTTCAGGATGTCCTGCGGCATCAGGGCGGAACCATGCAGGTCCCGCGTGTAATAGTTGACCAGCGCCAGCACGGTAAAAATCAGGCCGGAAACGCCGGTTGCAATGCCCCAGCTGCCGCACAGGGCAAACACCACCAGCGTCAGGCAGAACGCCGTCAGCGCATTGAGCGGTGCGTATACCGGCCACTGCCCCGCCATGTAGTTGGCAGTTATGCCGTCAGAAATTTCTAACTGGTAGCGCGCCACAAAGGCCGCTGCCACAGCCAGCGCAAATGGCAGCACCGTGCCAAGCCAGAAGCGCTTGTTTTTTAATGCTTTTTTGATGTTTTGCATGGGTATCCTGTTCCTTCGCTTTGTTTGTTCATTAAGTTGCGGTCAACATTCCGCGTCAACACGCCGAATGTCCGGTATGCCCGCAAAAGGGCATATTAGGTTAGTATATCACATTTTATGCCGGTTGTGAATCACCGTTTTTCGGCCAAATGCTGCCACTTGTTCCAAATCCGGCCCGCCCGCGCAGATTTTGCATTTACCAACCTACGCTTTCATGTTATAATATTAATTAATCATCATTTTACCCCATAGACGGAGGCTATTCTATGAAAATTCCTGCAAAAGGTTTTACTCACGGCGGCAAGTTCCATGCAGACGATGTGTTTGCCACAGCGCTGCTGATGATTGTGCGGCCGGATATCAAAGTAACCCGTGGTTTTGTTGTGCCGGATGGTTTTGACGGCATTGTGTACGATGTGGGCTGCGGTATGTTTGACCACCACCAGGAACCGCGCGAAAGCCGCCCCAACGGCGTGCCCTATGCGGCCTTTGGCCTGCTGTGGCGCGTGTTGGGTGCCCAGCTGGTGGGTGCCCACCAGGCCCGCCTGCTGGATGAAAATTTTGTTCAGCCCCTGGACTTGAACGATAACACTGGCGAACAGAACTCCCTGGCCGATGCCATCGGCAGCTTTAACCCCGTGTGGGATTCCGGCGAAGATTCCGATGCCTGCTTCTGGCGCGCCGTGCCCTTTGCCAAGCAGGTGCTGGAAAACGAGATTGCCGCAGCCAACGCCGTGAACCGCGCGGACGAGACCGTCCAGAACGCCTACAAGAACTCCAAGGACGGCATTGTGGTCCTGCCGGACTACATGCCCTGGAAAAACGGCCTGTACAAAACCGATGCCCTGTTTGTTGTCTACCCCAGCCAGCGCGGCGGCTACAGCGCCCAGTGCGTAACCGATTACAAGACCCGCCGCAGCAAGGTGCCGTTCCCGCCCGCATGGGGCGGCCAGCCGGAGGAGATCCTGCGCGAAAAGAGCGGCCTGGCTCTCAAGTTCTGCCACCCCAGCCGTTTCCTTGTCACCGCGGAAACCAAAGAGGATGCCATTGAGGCATGCCGCCGTGCCCTGCGCGCCGCCGGAAGGCCGGTGAGCGCACAGTGAGCGCCGAAACTCTAGAGCAGTTTGGTCCCCGCCCCAGCACCGCGGCGGACTGCCAGCCAGACCCGGCTTCCGCCTGGGTCTACATGGTGCGCTGCGCGGATGGCAGCCTGTATTCCGGCTGGACCAATGACCTTGCCCGCCGCCTGCGCGCCCACAAGGGCGGCAAGGCCGGTGCCAAGTATACCCACGCCAAAGGTGCCGTTAAGCTGACCTATGCCGAGCGCTGCACCGATAAAAGTGCCGCCCTGAAGCGGGAAGCCGCCCTGAAAAAGCTGCCAAAACCCGAAAAGGAAGCCCTTGCCGCCCAGTGGACCGCTGAAAACACCATCACCCTGCGGGATGCCGCGCCGGAGGACGCCGCCGCCGTGGCGGAGCTGTACAACTGGTATGTCACCCACTCCACGGCCACTTTCCAGTATGACCTGTGTACCGAGGAATTCCAGCGCGAAAATATCGCCTATGTGCAGCAGCGCGCGCCGTTCCTGGTTGCCGTCAATGCAGCGGGCAAGCTGTGCGGCTTTGCCTGCGCTCACCCCTGGCACAGCCGCACAGCTTATGCGTGGGATGTGGAGCTAACCGTTTACTGCGCCCACGACTGTGTGGGCCAGGGGGTTGGCGGGCGGCTGTACAAAGCCCTGCTGGACGGCGTGCGCCAGCGCGGCTACTGCAACGCCGTTGCCCTTGTGACCGGCCAGAACAAAGAGAGCTGCGCGTTCCATAAGGCGCTCGGCTTCAAAAAAATCGGCGTGGAACCCCGCACTGGGTACAAGTTCGGCCAATGGCTGGACCTTGCTTATTGGTGGATGGACCTGCGCCCCGGCCAGGAGCCTCCGGAGCCGGTGCGCCTGGGGCGATAAAACTGCATAACACAAAATTAAGCGGGGCACTGCTGATTGGCAGCGCCCCGCTTTTGTTATAAAGATTTGTAGAGGACGATGCCTGCATCGTCCCGCATACTGAGCTGCAACCATGGTATCCTGTCATCAACATCCTATCTCCCCGCCGCGCGTTTTTGTTTTCCACAAGAAGCCCCTCTGTTTGTGGAAAACCGTTCAGATTCTTTTCACTTTTCCCTGTCGTTACGCGGTCTGCATTCCTGTTTTTGCCCACAAACTGCCCTTGTTCACGCAAAGTTTACCGGAATTTCCAGCTATTTCATGCCTTGTTCATCCGCAGTTCATTTTTATTCTTCATGATAGAATCTATCGGGGGCCCCTATTACCGCCCCCAACTGGAGGAATTGTTATGCACGAAACCCAACAGCCGCGCGACCCCAAAAAGACGACCGGCATTGTATATGCCGTGATCCTTGTGGTGTTGCTGCTGCTCAATTTCTGGGCCTTCCCCGCCATGATGAAAGGCCAGGTCAAACAGGTCGATTACGGCACCTTCCTGAACATGCTCGAAGGCGGCGAACTGAGCACCGTTGAAATTCAGGACCAGCAGATCTATTTTGTGGACAAAAACGATACCACCTACTGCACCAACTCCATTGCGCAGGACCTGCAGCTGGTCAACCGGTTGGAAAGCGCCGGCGTTTCCTTTGGCAAGGTGTACAACCAGACCACCTGGGTGGATACCCTGCTGGGCTGGGTCATCTCGCTGCTGCCCATGATCATCCTGATCGTCTGGTTCAACCGCATGATGCGCAAGCGGGTCGGTGAAATGACCGGCGGCGCCAACAGCATGATTTTTGGCGGCGGCAAATCCGGTGCCAAACAGTATGTCGTTGAGGATGGCAAGTCCATCAAATTTGCCGATGTTGCCGGTGAGGACGAAGCCAAAGAGAGCCTGCAGGAAATCGTTGACTTCCTGCATAACCCCAAGCGTTACGAGGATATCGGTGCCAAAATGCCCAAGGGCGTTCTGCTTGTCGGCCCCCCGGGCACCGGTAAAACCCTGCTGGCCCGCGCTGTTGCCGGCGAAGCCGGTGTTCCCTTCTTCTCCATTGCGGGTTCTGAATTTGTCGAGATGTTCGTCGGCATGGGCGCTTCCAAGGTGCGTGACCTCTTCAAACAGGCCAACGAAAAAGCCCCCTGCATTGTCTTTATTGATGAGATCGATACCATCGGCAAAAAGCGTGACGGTGCTTCCGGTATGGGCGGCAACGATGAACGCGAGCAGACCCTGAACCAGCTGCTGACCGAAATGGACGGGTTTGACGCCGCCAAGGGTGTTATCATTCTGGCCGCCACCAACCGTCCTGAATCCCTTGACCCCGCTTTGACCCGCCCCGGCCGCTTTGACCGTCGTGTGCCCGTGGAGCTGCCCGACCTGAAAGGCCGCGAAAGCATCCTGCGCCTGCACGCTCAAAAGGTCAAAATCGGCCCCGACTGTGACTTTGCCGTGGTTGCCCGCATGACTCCTGGTGCTTCCGGTGCCGAGCTGGCCAATATCATCAACGAAGCCGCCCTGGGCGCTGTGCGCCACCACCGCATGGCCGTTACCCAGTACGACCTGCAGGAAGCCGTGGATACCATCCTGGCCGGTGCCCAGAAAAAGAATAAGATCCTGAGCGACAAAGAAAAGTGCATCGTGGCCTACCACGAAGTCGGCCATGCCATGGTTGCCGCCCTGCAGAGCCATTCCGCCCCCGTGCAGAAAATCACCATTGTGCCGCGCACTTCCGGCGCGTTGGGTTTCACCATGCAGGTAGAGGACGGCGACCACACCCTGATGACCAAGGAAGAGATCCTGGCCAAAATTGCCACCATGACCGGTGGCCGTGCCGCCGAAGAAGTGGTGTTCAACTCCATCACCACCGGCGCATCCAACGATATCGAGCAGGCCACCAAGATGGCCCGCGCCATGATTACCCGCTACGGCATGACCGACGACTTTGACATGGTTGCCCTGGAAACCGTGAACAACGCCTACCTGGGCGGCGATGCCAGCCTGGCCTGCAGTGAGCGCACAGCCGCCACAGTGGACGATAAGGTCGTGGAAGTCGTCAAGCAGCAGCATGAAAAAGCCAAACAGATGCTGATTGAAAACCGCGGCAAGCTGGACGAGATCGCCAAGTACCTGTACGAGAAAGAAACCATCACCGGCGAAGAGTTCATGCGCATCCTGACCGCTGTTCCCCAGCTGCCCACCAGTGTCGTGGAACAGTAAAGGCAACACCGCACAATTCCCGCCTGACGGCTTAAGCACCGCTCCGGCGGCTGCGGCACGGCATCTGCGTTGCCAAAATGCTCGATAATACACAAAGTATTATCTGCGCTTTTAGCTTAGCAGCTGCCGTGCCTCGCTCGCCGTATCGGCACTTAGAATTGTGCGGTATTGCCTAAAATCTCCGCTCTGCGCGTTTTCTTTGTAAAATAACGGTGCCCCCGCCCTATGCAGTTCATTTACCGCACGGGCGGGGGCGTTTTGTTGTCATTCCGTAGGGGCGCACACCATGCACCCATCCGTTTTATATCATCACACTACAGCGCTACACCATGTAATAGCGCCATTTTATGGCCAGCCGTTACCCATTTGTAGGGGCCGCTGCTCACCTCTTTCCGAAAAACGCAATAAAAATGCTGTCTTTCTCCACATCAGGGAAAGGCAGCATTCTTCTTTATCCGTTCAGATCTTCGCTGTTGCTGGCAATCACATTTTTATACCATCCAAAGGACTTTTTCCTGTACCGTGCCGCCGCCCTGTTCGAGTACCCACTGATCAAGAGAAACCAACGTGCAACAGTCATCAATTTCAAGAATCACGCAGATTCGTTATTCTTATCGCAAATTTGTTTTTTGCATCTGCTGCATTCTTTGCACCTGTTATCCTCTCTCGCATCCGTTATCCAACTGCTCCAGTGTGCAAAAATGTGCAGAGCCAAAATTGCGAGCTGCTGACCACCTTGGAAAACATCACAAACCTCCAATACCGCATGATCTCGGATTATACCGAGCGAGTGCGGCGCCTGCAGAGGGGAAGCTGTACCTCCAAGCTGATGATCGACGTGGTGAACTACATCCGGCACCATATTTCAGAACCGATCACCGTGGAAAAAATGGCCGAAGCGCTGTTCATGAGCCGCCCCTATCTCTCCCGAAAATTCAAGGAAGAAACTGGCGAAAGTCTTACGGATTTTATCCTCTACGAAAAAACGGAGGAGACAAAACGCCTCCTCCGCTATTCCGATAAGCCCATTACGGCCATCAGCTCTTATCTTGGTTTTTCTTCTCCCAGCCACTTTTCCCGGGTGTTCAAAGCCCGTGTGCATTACGCCGGGCGAGTACCGGGAAAAGCACCAGTGATCCTGCCGGGCTTTATTTTGCCTGTGCGCCCTCTGGGAAGATGATCTTGTTCACAAAGAAGAAGATCACCATGGAAATGCCGCCATTGAGCACGGTGGTGCCAATGTTGTAGATGAAATCCGGCACCAGCAGGCCCGCAACCGCCACCCACACGCAGTTGATGGAGTTGACGATGCAGGTGATCAAGCAGAACGCCACCACATACCAGGCGATCTGCTTGGCCAGGTTGCCCTTGCTGCGGAACACAAAGTTGCGCTGGATGGGAAAGTTTATGCATTCTCCCACCACCATGGCAACCATGTAGGCGCAAAAGTACGGCAGACCGCCATGGGCGGAATCATACCCCAGGATGTTCCACCGGAAGGTTTCGCCAAACAGCGTGACCGGGATGCCCGGCCAGCCAAAATCCACCACCGGCAGGCTGCTGAACGCCGCCGGCAAAAATTGCAGCAGCAGGTATTTGAACACCGTAACCAGGTTGGATACGATCACAAACAGTCCGCCTTCGCGCACCCACTTGGCTGCGGCGGGGTGTTTTGCCGCAAAATTATTCCATAGCTGCATAAATAGCCCCTCTCTTTCCTCAGCTGTTGCGCAGGCGCTGTTCCAGCTGTGCGTTCAGTACCAGGTTTTTCACGGCTTCTATGATCACCCGCACAAGGCCGATGATCCAGAATCCCTGTAATTCCATCACAATGCCATCCACCATGCCCATGCTGATGGCACCGCTGGTCATTTTGGCCAGGGCACGTAGCGGCATGTTATACTGGAACAGCACATTCAGGTCCGGCTTGCCGCGCTTGTAGCTGGCGTTCAGCAGTGCGGTAAGCACCAGCCAGATCAGCCAGCCCAGCGGGCTGCGGCTGTGGTTCAGCTCGCCCAGGGTCATGTTGCGGTCAATTTTAACTTTTCCCTGCTGCACCGGGCGGCCCAGCAGGGTAGCCCATTCGTCATCCGGCACGTTCTGCACCTTGCCGCTGGTATAGTGCGGCAGATGCTTGCCCACATAGGGGTTGGGTGCGCCGGTACCGGCCACTTCCACCACGGCGGTCAGGCGGATGTCCGCACTGGACGCGCCGACCCGCAGCTCATAGCTGCCGCCTTCCACTTCCCAGCTGTCGGTCCTGGTGTTCCAGTAGCGGAATGCCTTGTCGTCCAGCGGGATGGTCACGGTCTTGCTTTCGCCGGGCTGCAGCTGCACCTTGGCAAAGCCTTTCAGCTCCTGTGCGGGGCGGAACACTTCTGCCCCGGGTTTTGCCACATACAGCTGCACGATCTCTGCTCCGGCGCGCTTGCCGGTGTTGGTTACGGTCAGCGTCACGCCATTGGACGCGGCCTGCAAATTGCTGTAGGCAAAGCTGGTGTAGCTTAACCCATAGCCAAAGGGGAATGCCACCGGCACACCGGCGGTCTGGTAATAGCGGTAGCCGACATACAGCCCCTCGCGGTACTGCACCATGCGGCCCGGCCCGGCAAAGTTATCCTTGGCGGGGGTATCCGCATAGGCGTTGACCCAGGTTTCGGCCAGCTTGCCGCTGGGGTTCACTTTGCCGGTCAGCACATCCAGCATGGCGCCCGCCCCCGCCTGGCCGCCCAGCGCACCATACACCAGGGTACGGCAGTGTTTGAGCCACGGGGTTTCCAGCGAAGCCCCTGCGCTGAGCACCACAACGGTGTTGGAGTTGGCCTGCTGCACGGCCTTTAACAGTTCGATCTGGTTGTCCGCAAGGCGCATATCGCCGCGGTCCAGACCCTCACTTTCCTTGATTTCATCCAGCCCCAGGCAGAGCAGCACCACTTCGGCCTTTTGGGCCAGAGCTACAGCCTCGGCCTGTTTGGCGGCATCCGGTTTGCCCTGGCGGTCAAAGCCGGAGGCAAAGCCCACGCTGGCCAGGCCGCTCTCTTTCAGGCAGTCCAAAAGGGTATCCACCTTGATGGAGTTGACCGCGCTGGAGCCAGCGCCCTGGTACCGCGGTGTCTGGGCAAAGTCGCCGATCACGGCAACTTTTGCGCCCTCGGCCAGCGGCAGCAGGTCGTTCTCGTTTTTCAGCAGCACAATGCTTTCGGCTGCGGCGCGGCGGGCCAGGGCGTGGTGAGCGTCCGCATCAAAGGTGCGGCTGTGGGACTGCACAGCGGCATGGGTATCAAACACCAGCGTCAGCAGCTCGTCCAGCCGGGCGTCCACATCCGCTTCGGTAATTTTGCCGCTCTGCACAGCCTGCATCAGCTCGCGCACCGCGTCCCCGCCGGGGGCGGGCATTTCCAGCGTGGAGCCGTTCTGCACGCCCAGGGCATGGTCATTGCTGCCGCCCCAGTCCGTTACCACAGCGCCGTCAAAGCCCCACTCCCCGCGCAGGATGTCCATTAACAGGTGGCGGTTCTCGTTGGCGTAAGTTCCGTTGATGAGGTTATAGCTGCTCATGATGGTCTTGGGCTTTGCTTCCTTGACCACGATCTCAAACCCGGTCAGGTACAGTTCCCGCAGCGTGCGTTCATCCACCACGGAATCCGACGCCATGCGGCGCAGTTCCTGGCTGTTGACGGCAAAGTGCTTGGGGCAGGCCGAAATACCGTTGGACTGGATGCCCCGTACATAGCTCGCGGCCATTTTGCCGGAAAGATACGGATCCTCGGAGAAATACTCAAAATTGCGGCCGCAGAGGGGGCTGCGCTTGGTGTTCAGGCCCGGCCCCAGCAGCACGGCAACTTCCTGCGCGGCGGCTTCTTCGCCCATGGCCTGGCCGATCTGCTCGCCCAGGGCGGGGTCCCAGCTGCACGCCACAGTGGCTGCCGTGGGGAAGCAGGTGGCCGGAACACTGGGGTTCAGCCCCAGGTGGTCCGCCGCGCCCGCCTGCTTGCGCACGCCGTTGGGCCCATCGGATAGGGTGATGGACGGCACACCTGCCTTGGGGCAGCCGCGCGTGGTGAAGGTGCCCGCGCCCGAAAGCAGTGCGCATTTTTGTTCCAGATTCAGTTTTGCGATGATTTCAGCGTTTTTCAAGGGGGACGCACTCCTTTTTTTATAAGGCAATACCGCGCAATTTCAAGTCACGGTCATGCGCTTGCATTGTGCGGTATTGCGGGGGTTATTCTTATGCGTTCTTGTTTTCGGCCTTGGCAGCCTTCGCGGCCTTGTACAGCTTGACATCACGGACAATGCCGCGGATCGCCAGTGCAAACAGTGCCACGGCAACAAGGTCGATCAGAGCAACAAGGTGACGCCAGCCGAGCACAGCGGGCTTAAAGTCGTGGCGCAGCGCGGCGGTATCGCCGATGCTCTCGGCATAGTCGCGGTTGGTCACACGGACATGCAGGTACATGTAAAGGGCCTCCTTGGCGGCACGGCGCAGCGCCTGCATATAGCTGTTGGAGCCGGTCTCGCAGGAAAGCTGGCCGCCCATCATGCCGGACATCCAAAGGCTGCCGCCTGCACGCAGGGCCTGATCGCCGTTCATGTAGCTGTGGTGGTCGCAGTAGTCGGTGATAACAGCGCCGTCAAAGCCCCACTCGTCGCGCAGGATGCCGGTCAGCAGCGCCTCACTGCCGCCTGCCCAGACTGCGCCGATGCGGTTGTAGCTGCTCATCAGACCGACAGCATCGTAATCCTCGACCAGCATCTGGAAGGGGCGCAGGTAGGTTTCGCGCAGGGTCTGCTCGGTCATCCATGTGTAGACGGAATCGCGGTAGATGCCGCTCTCGCCATCGTTGCAGATGAAATGCTTGACATAGGTGTAAACACCGGCATCGTTGGCGCCCTGCACGGTGTTGCCGCAGATGACGCCGGACAGCAGGCTGTCCTCGGAATAATACTCATAGTTACGGCCATTGAAGGGGCTGCGGTGCATGTTGGTGGCAGGGGCATACCAGCCGGTGTAGCCGTTCTGCAGCGCCTGCGTGCCGATGGTGCGGCCCTCCTGCAAAGCAAGATCGGCGTTCCATGTCTGGGCCAGCGTGCTGGAGCTGGGGAAGCCGGTCCCGGCACCCATGCCGGTAAAGCCGCCGATCTGGGCGGGGCCGTCGGCATCCTTGCTGCGCACCTTGCCGATGCTCTTAAGCTCAAACAGACCGCCGTAGCCGTTGACAAACAGGTTTTCCATCTCCTCCACAGTCAGCTGATCCAGCAGGGCATCCCACTGCGGGTCATTGAAGTCAGCGCCCAGCTGGAAGCCGAGGTCGGTGGTCTTGCCGTTGTCCTCAATCTTCAGGCCGTTGTTGGCACCGGTGGTGATGGCCTCGTCGGCCTCATTGATGTAGCCGTCTGCCATGTCAGCGGTGTAGAGGTTCAGTGCCTTGACGTTGTCGGTCATGGCACGGCTGGGAGTGTTGGCCTTGGGGAAGGTGCTTGCAAAATCAGCACGGGTCATATAAGCAATGTTCTGCTCGGAATCGCTGCCGTCAAGGCTTACGCCGTCAATGGCATCGCTGCCGGTGAACTTGTTGGAAACAGGTTTGCCGGTAACCGTATCCTCGGCATACTGCACACCTGCGGGCAGGCTGCAAGTAATCGTTGCGTTGGCATCATCGTCCACATTGTGGGCATCATGGCGCACGGTAAAGATGTAGTCGCCTGCATCCAGTTCATAACCGGTAAAGCCGTTGTGGTTGGCATCATATGCGTCATAGCTGGCCATATCAGAAACGGGCACAGTCAGGGTAACTTCTTCGCTCTCGCCGGGGGCCAGTTCCTTCGTCTTGGCGAACGCACCCAGTTCGACGCTGGATTTTTCAATCTCACCCGCGGTGTACGGGGCGGTGTAATACAGCTGAACAACATCCTTGCCTGCGCGGTCACCGGTATTGGTAACCGTAACTTTTACGGTCACGCTGCCATCTTTTGTCAACGTACTGCCATTGGCGGAAGCATCGGTAACTTTCCAATCAAAGCTAGTGTAAGACAGGCCGTAACCGAACGGATACTGCACAACGCCATTGTAGCCAATGCCATATTCGTTGCTTACATTGTCCCAATAGCCCTCAGTATCAGCCGTTTCATACCACTTATAGCCGATGTAGATACCCTCGGCATAGTCTACATACGAAACCTGCTCATAAGCATACGGGGTATCCAGGTTGCCGGTGGTCGTACCGTCTGCTGGGTAGAGGCCATCAGCATCGGTATAAGCACCTACACCTTCCATGCCAGCATTGGCATAGCTGGCAGCAGTGGTCAGGTCATAAGCCCAGGTATCTGCCGTGCGGCCGCTGGGCTCTTTGTCGCCCCACAGCACTTCCGGCACTGCAGTTGCACCTTCGGAACCAGACAGACCAACCAGCAGGCAGGCATCAACGCCGGGAATCGTTTCGATCTGGCCCAGTTCCATAACGTTGGTAGAGTTGACAAGAACAACCACATGGGCATAATTAGCGCCAACATAGTTCAGCAGGTCTTCTTCCTCGGTGGTCAGTTCCAACATTGTGCGGGTATCGTCAACAACAATGTCACCGCCCTTTTCGGTGCGCTTGTACTGCTGTTTGGTCGCATCGTTGCTTTCGCCTGCCAGGCGACCAATAACAACGATTGCTGTATCAGAGTAGTTCTTGGCGTTGTCAAGCATCGCCTGCGTGTAATAGGTCTGGTTGTTAATATCAGGCTCATACAAGCGGCCAGACTGTTCAGGCCAACTGTTCAGTGTACGGGTGTATTCACGGCCTGTCTGGAAATCCTTGTACATATCGGTCAGTTCTGTATTGTACTCAACACCATAAGCGGTCAGTGCTGCCAGCAGGTCCGTATTAACAGTGGACACACCGCCGGAACCAGAGCCGCCGCCCAGCCATGCAGTGGAAGCCCAGCCGAACACATTAACTTTCTTGGTATCTGCGTTCAGCGGCAGGGTGTTATCGTTGTTTTGGAGCAGAACCGTGCCTTCTGCTTCAACATCAGCGGAAAGAGCTTCCGCTTTCGCTTTCGTGTCCGCAATCTCGGTTTCAGTATAGTGTCCACTGGGCGCACCGATGAAACTATCAATGATTGTAGACATCGTTGACAGGAAATAGGTGCCGACCATCGCAGCGACCAACAGGATCGCCGACAGCACCAGCCCGATTCCGTGCAAGACGGGATGCGGCTTACGAACTTTAGCTTGCTTTGCCATTTGCATTCTCTCCTCTTTTATAGTTCAAAAGCTGATACTATGCTTTTGCATTGACTATATTGTAGCAGGCAAGCACACTTTCCGAACGTTTTTTGCATAAACTGCCTGTTTTGGCACACACTTTGCAAATTCTCTAAAAAACGCAAAAAATCTGTTGTGATTTTGTACAGTTCAGGTCATTGCTTATTTGTGTAAATTGCTAAACTCTCTTTCATCGCAGGAATAGGCACAAAAAATACCCGAAGCTACCACTTCGGGTATCATTATTATTTCTGCGGCAGCAGCACCCGCAGCATAAACCACTCGTTTTCCCAGTGCAGCGTCATAGTTCCGCCGCGCTTTTCGGCGGCGGCGCGCACACCGCGCAGGTCGCTGCCGCCATGGGTGTTGCGGCGCGGCAGGCCGTCCGCGCCCAGCTCCACTTCCTGCGCGCAGTAGTTTTCAAACCGCAGCATCACAAAGCCGTTCTGGGCGTACACCGCCACCCGGATCAGCCGCTTTTCGTGGTCGGGCTCGGTCTCTACGCTCTCGGTCGCATTGTCCAGCGCCGTACCCACAATCGTGCAGATTTCCCCTGTTTCCAAAAAGTCCAGCAAATGCCCGTCCGCCACGCAGGTCATCGTGATGTGGTGCTGCTGGCAGTACAGGCTTTTGGCCGTCAGCAGGGTGTCCAGCACCGGGTTGCCGGTCTTGTTCTCCGCCTCGTACTGGCGGATGCCGCTTTCCATGGCCGCCAGCGCCACATCCTGCTTGGCGTGGTCCCGCTCCGCCCGGATGGCCGCAATCTGCATTTTCAGCTCGTGGTAGCGCCGGTTGATCAGGCGGATGTTCTCCTTGCTCTGCTTGTACTGCTCGTACTGGCGGTGCAAAACGCCGTCCAGCTCCGCCAGCTCGCTGTGCAGGGCGGCTTCGCGCAGCTGCTCGTGTTGCACCGTCAAAATCAGCACCCCGGCCAGGTCCACCAGCGTGCGGATGTAAAACATGTTCATGTTGGCTTCGCTGCCGTTGGCAAAGCTCAAATTGCTCACGGCAAATGCGGTCAGCGCCATGACCACCGCCACAAAAGTTCCTGCGGGTGTTATTTTCAGCTTCCCGGCCGGGCCGGGGCGGCGGTTCTCCACAAACAGCATGGCGGTAAAAATGCCGCCGTACACCACCGCCAACAGCAGCAGCGAAAGCGGCTCCGCCCCGCCGCGCTGCGGCCACAGCACGCAGTGCAGCTGCCATTCCACGCTGGCCGCCAGCTCCGCCAAAATAAAGGCTTGCGCGCACACATAACCCGCTTCCAGCAGCGTAATGCTGCGTGTGACCCACAAAAACAGCAGCATGGAAAGAATCGCCATTGCCATGCAGGGAATCCACCACGCCAGCGGAACTTCCCCCGTGGCCTGCAAAAACGCCCCCAGCAGCACCGCCCAACCGGCTTCCACGCCCCAGATCACGTGCTGGTTCATCCGCGGCGGCAGTCTGTGCGCATACAGCAGCACCGCCAGCACTTCCGCCAATGCGGTGTACAGGCGGGGGATATCCGGCAGTGTCGTCATTGGCCCGCACCCCCAATGTAATCCGCCAGCTCCGCCATAAACGCCTTGCGCCGCGGGCGGCTGATCTGCAGCGTATACGGACCAACCTGCACCATATCCTGCTGCACGCCGGAAACCTGCGCCAGATTGACCAGATACCCGCTGTTGCACCGTGCAAACGCCCGGCCCACCAGCTTTTCCTCATAGTTTTTCAGGGTGCCCGGCACCACAAAATTTTCTTTTTCGGTGTAAAAATGTACCTTGTGGCCTTCGCTTTCCAGGTAATAAATTTCCGCCGCGTCCAGCCGCCGCATGCCGCCGTCCACCGCCACAGCCAGATAATGCCGCTCCCGCTTTTCCAGCTGCCCCAGCGCCTTTTGCAGCTGCTGCGAAAACGCAAAGTAGGGCACCGGTTTCAGCACATAATCCAGCGCCCCAACAGCATATCCGCGGATGGCATACTGCGCCATGTTGGTAATGAACACGATCAGCACCCCGCCGTCCCGCTCCCGAATGCGGCGGGCGGTCTCCATGCCGTCCAGGTGCTTCATCTCCACATCCAGAAAGATGATGTCGAACTGCGGGCGGTAATCTTCCAGAATCTCCATCCCATCCGCAAACTCCGTTACCTCAAACGGCGTGCCGTACTGCCGGGTGTACCGCTGCACATACCCCGCCAGCTGTTCCCGCACCGCCGCCTCGTCCTCCACAATCGCAATCCGGGTCATCTGCTGCTCCCCTTTCTCAACACCACACTGCGGCCCCGCACAGTCCACACCTGGTGCGGTTTCTTAAGGTGTATCTGAAAACAAAGAAAATGACGGATATTTCGCAAACACAAGCAGGATGTAAGGCAAAGAGCCGCAGGAATCTTTTGTGGATTCCAAGGACTTTTAACGCAAAATCCCGCTGCGTTTGTAGAAATAAACGATATTTTCGACTTTTCAGCTGTACCATAGATTGTTTTTAGTATAGCACATACAACCATACACAGCAAATGCGGGGTGGAGCAGTTTGTTTGCCCTCAAAGCGTTTTGTCGGTCGGGGCTGTTAGACCTGGCCAGCCCTGGCATGCCACAAATATACAGGTTCATTGCGAATTGTGCCTGTGTGCTGCAAGTGACGGAGCAATAAATCAGCGGGAAAAGCATCACGGAAATCGATGCGCATCTTGAAACCACTGCTCTGCCGGAAAAGCTTCCTGCACCTTGCCGTTTGTGCGCTCCGCCCCCTTTCTGCCATCGTTGACTATTTCTGCCTTTAGTATATAGATCAACAAAAAAACGCCTCACACTTTCGTGTAAGGCATTCTTTGGTGCACCATTAGTGGGTGCATTAAGAATTCAGTCCGGTCCGCTTGTCGGCCTGTAAGGCCTCCATTTTGCTTCGCAAAACCGCTCGTGCGGTTGTACGAAGCGCGCGGCGTACATTGTTCGCTCCCCGCTTTCGCTCACGCTCAATCGTGGCCCCTGCTCACAAACCCGCAACCATTTTTAGCGACCAGTCCCCGCGAGACGAACACGAGCGCTTGCGCGAAGTGCGAGTCCGTCCCGAAGGGAATGGTGCAACAAAAAAGCCGCAACATTCGTTGCGGCTTTTTCTGGTGCACCATCGGGGACTCTCCCGCGCTCTAAAAACGCCCCACTGGGGCGTTTTTGCCCGCCGGACCGGCGGCGGGCCCGAGCTGTTCTCGTCACCCGATGGTGCACCAGATTGAACCTTCTTTGAAAGATTGCAATAAAAAACGCGCTGCAATTTCTTGCAACGCGTACTTTGGTGCACCATCGGGGACTCGAACCCAGGACCCACTGATTAAGAGTCAGTTGCTCTACCAACTGAGCTAATGGTGCTTATAAAAGAGAAGCCGGCATCTACCTATTTTCACAGGCCGTTTCCAGCCAACTATCTTCGGCACAAGTGAGCTTAACTTCT
>OOCB01002421.1_pt1 | contig 21312 bp, 20 predicted proteins | sample 1671351 | NCBI WGS metagenome assembly OOCB01 (sample SAMN06348148, study PRJEB24527) | human gut metagenome | biome: human gut; feature: ankylosing spondylitis patient; material: feces | host: Homo sapiens | place: China | collected 2015-10
GTAGGATGCGGCTTGGGATAAAAAGAATTGAAAACAAGTTTCATTATTTTATTCTCTGCTCACCTTTCCCAATCTGTGTATAAATTAAAATATTTGAGAAATATGGGGAATAAGCCTTTTGTATTTGGCGTTGCAACATCGGGCGATAATTTTACTGATCGTGAAAAGGAGACGGCACGTCTATTGTTGAATTTTCAGCATGGAATAAATACTGTGTTGATTTCACCTCGTCGTTGGGGTAAAACTTCTTTAGTACAAAAGGTGTGTCGTTTGGCACAGTCTGACACACTGAAAGTGGTGTACCTTGATATTTTTTCATGTCGTAGTGACCGGGATTTTTATGATGCGTTTGCAGCTGCTGTTATAAAGCAGACGTCTTCACGGTTGGATGAGTGGTTGGAAAATGTCAAACTGTTTCTTTCTCGTATCAGTCCTAAGGTTTCAATGGGACCAGACCCAATGACGGATTTTTCGGTATCACTAGAATTGAATCCTAAGAGTGACGATATTGATGAAATTTTGCAACTTCCTGAGAAGATAGCGCAAAAAAAAGGTTATAATATAGTGGTTTGCATTGACGAATTTCAGCAGATTGCCGAATTTAAAGATTCGAAAACATTCCAAAAGCGATTGCGTTCCGTGTGGCAATTGCAAAAAACTGTATCATATTGTTTGTTCGGAAGTAAAAAGCATTTGATGAATGAACTTTTCGAAAAGAAGAGTCTGCCGTTTTATAAATTTGGCGATGCTATTTATTTATCTAAAATTGGTACATCCGATTGGGTAGATTATATACGCAGTCGTTTTGAGGTCACCGGTAAGCATATTTCTAAAGAATTGGCTGAAAAGATATGTCAAAAGGTTGATAATCATTCTTCTTATGTTCAGCAATTGGCGTGGTTGGTGTGGATTCATACAGATAAGATTGCAACTGAACAGGATTTTGAAGATGCTTGTCAGGATATTTTGGACCAAAATACTCCTTTGTTTGAAAAGCAGACAGAGAACTTGACTACCTATCAGTTGAATTTTTTGAAAGCTGTGATAGATGGCGTTAGCAGTGAATTTGCATCACAGGATGTTTTGGTGAAATACCAACTTGGCTCGTCTGCAAATGTAAGTATCGTAAAAAGGGCATTGGTAAAAAAAGAGTTAATAGAAATAGAAAAACGTCGGGTTTGTATTCCGGATCCGGTGATGAAAGTGTGGTTGAAAAAGGAATTGGGGATGTCGTTATGAGAAGAAATTCATAAAAGTTTGCTTGATTGAACATTTTTTCTGCTCTCATTGAACATTTAGCAGGATTTGAGGTATTCCTCTCGATGGATCTTGAACTTCTTTTCCGGTAAACGGGTTATTCTGTAAAAACGGTAGTTATGATAAAGATATATGGAATGGAGACGTGTCCGGACTGCACGTATGTGGAAGAACAGGTGAAGGGTAACGACAATTATCAGATTGTCGATATTGGCCGTCATGTGAAATATCTGAAGGAATTTTTGCGGTTGCGCGACCGCCTGCCCGTGTTCGACGAGGCGAAGAAGGCGGGTGCAGCCGGTATTCCCTGTTTTGTGTTGGACGACGGTACGGTAACGCTTACGCCTGAGGATGCAGGACTCCGTTCGCGCCCAGCCGGTGAAGGCGTGTTCTGCCGGATTGACGGAACGGGCTGTTAGTTATTCTTCAAGGAGCCGGCGGATGACTTCCGGCAGATGGCGGTGCTCGAGTGAGTGGATACGTGCCACGAGCGTTTCAGGCGTGTCGTCGGGCGTAACTTCGCAGCGGAACTGTGCGATGATTTCTCCTCCGTCCACTTCTTCGGAAACGTAGTGGATGGTGATTCCGCTTTCCTTTTCTCCGGCTTCGATTACGGCATGGTGCACGTTCATGCCCCACATTCCCTTGCCTCCGAATTTCGGGAGCAGCGACGGGTGGAGGTTGATGATGCGGCGTTCGTAGGCCTTGACGATGCAGTCGGGGATGAAGCTGGTGAATCCGGCAAGCACGATGAGGTCAATACCGCGGCTTTGCAGCAGTTCCAATATGGGCTGCGGATTGCTTCGCCAGTCGGCACGCGGGAATATCTGCGTCGGAATGCCGAAGCGTTTTATTTTTTCAAGTACGGGTGCTTCTTCACGGTCGCAAAGCAATATATCGACGGCAATATGCTTGTCGCCTTCAAATTGGCGTGCGATGTTTTCGGCGTTTGAGCCGGTGCCTGAAGCTAAAATTGCAATGCGTTTCATAGTAATAAGGGCTTTATTTTAAGTTTTTAGAATTTCTGCATGTCAACCAATCGCTTGTAGTAGCGGTTGAGGGCTATCAGTTCGTCGTGCGTACCGCGTTCCACGATTTTGCCTTCGTGCATTACACAGATAAGGTCGGCATTCTTGATGGTGGAAAGGCGGTGGGCAATGACAAGTGTCGTACGGTTCTTCATCAGTCGGTCGAGCGCTTCCTGCACGAGACGTTCGCTTTCCGTGTCGAGTGCCGATGTCGCTTCGTCGAGAATCAGCAGCGGCGGGTTCTTCAGTATGGCGCGTGCAATGCTGATGCGCTGGCGTTGTCCGCCCGAAAGTTTGCAGCCGCGGTCGCCGATATTGGAGTCATAGCCGTCTTCCGTTGCCATGATGAAGTCGTGGGCGTTCGCTATTTTTGCCGCTTCGATTACCTGTTCCATCGTAGCGTTTTCCACACCGAACGTGATGTTGTTGTAGAAGCTGTCGTTAAACAGGATGGCTTCCTGGTTCACGTTGCCCATCAGGGCGCGCAGGTCTTTCACGCGAATGTCGCGGATGTCGACGCCGTCAATGCTGATTTGTCCTTCGTTCACGTCGTAGAAGCGTGGAAGCAGGTCGGCGAGTGTCGATTTTCCCGAACCCGACTGGCCCACGAGTGCAACCGTCTTGCCGAACGGGATTTCCAGAGAAACGTCATTGATTACCCATTCCGTGTTATATTTGAACCGCACATGGTCGTAGCGGATACAGCCTTCGCGCGTAGAAACCGTTTTCGGGTTTACTGGGTCCTTGATAGGATTGTCGGAGCCGAGAATCTTGTCGACACGTTCCATGGAGGCCATACCTTTCTGGATGGCGTAGGCGGCTTTCGACAGATCCTTCGCCGGGTTGATGATGCTGTAGAAAATCACCATATAGTAGATGAATGTCGGCGCATCGATGATGTTTTCGCCCGAAAGAATCAGTGTACCTCCGAACCAAAGTACGATGGCGATGGTCAGCGTGCCGAGAAATTCGCTCATCGGGTGGGCGAGTGACTGGCGGCGGGCAATGCGTACGGAGGTCTTGTAGAACTGATAGTTTTCCGTGTGGAAACGTTCCTGCATTTTCTTTTCAGCATTGAATGCCTTGATGATACGCAGGCCGCCGAGGGTTTCCTCGATGGTAGCCATCAGCGCTCCCCACTGGTTTTGCGCTTCAAGCGAAGTGCGTTTCAATCGCTTTCCTACACGTCCCATGATAAGACCCGCAATCGGAAGCAGGATGAACACGAAGAGCGTCAGCTCCCAACTGATGGTAATCATCATGACAAGGCACACGATAATCATAATCGGGTTCTTGAACATCATGTCGAGGGAAGCCATAATCGAGTTTTCGATTTCGGCAACGTCGCCCGACATGCGCGCCATCACATCACCTTTGCGTTCGCTGGTGAAAAATCCGATAGGCAGTCCTACGATTTTGTCGTAGACATAGTTGCGGATATCGCGCACGATACCGGCGCGTATCGGAATCAGGAAGTGCGAGCTGAGATAGGTAGCACCCGTTTTCAGTCCGGTCATGAAAACAAGAATGACCGACAGGCCCATCAGTGTCATTGATGCGCCGAAACGGGTTTTACAATAGTATGCTGCGTAGTAGAAGTTGTTGATCGCTACATCTTTAAGCGAAGCTGAATCCCATTCCATGAAATGATATACCACACCTTTGTCGCCCATGAAGAGCATTTCGAGGATAGGGATAATCAGTGCAAAAGAAAAGAGGGTAAGAAACGCTGCCAGAATGTTGAAGAAAATATTGAGAAACAAATATTTCTTGTAGGGTGGAACAAAGCGTTTCAGTACCTGGAAAAAGTCGTTCATTATTAATATTGTTTAAAACTTTTGCAAATATACGCACAAATAACCGTTTTGTCTATTTTGCGTCACAAATTCAAGTTAATTTAATTACTTTTGAAGTCAAATTAACATTCAGATGATACAGAAGATGGATTGGAAAAAGAAACTATTATTGGCTGCAATCTGTTTTTCATATTTAGCGGTATCGGCGGGAGACATTAGAGGTGTAATAGTGGACAGTACGGATAAATCGTCAATGATAAATGCCACGGTGAGAGTGCTTCGTGAACGCGACAGCAGTTATGTGGCAGGAGGAATGAGCGACATTGACGGACGTTTTGTGATGAAAGGGCTGCCACGTGGCAAGTACATTGTCGAGGCTTCCTATTTGGGTTATCGGAATGCCTGGCGCAATGTGACGCTTGCCAATTCATCGTCGAAGGTAACTGTCGATTCTCTACAGTTGGTGCCGAGTGGAATTATGCTGAAAGAAGCGGAAGTGGTCGGTGTGAAAACAGAAGTGAAAGTAATGGAGGATACGGTGGAATATAATGCCGGTTCTTATAAGACACAACCGAGTGCCGTGGTTGAGGACTTGCTGAAGCGTCTGCCGGGCGTGGAAGTCGACAGCGAGGGTAAGATTACGGCCCAAGGAAAAGAAATCACTAAAATTCTTATCGACGGCAAGGAGTTTTTCTCCGATGATGCGCAGGTGGCTTCGAAAAACATTCCTGCCGACATTGTCGACAAGTTGCAGGTGATAGACCGCAAGAGCGACTTAGCCCGCCTGACGGGAGTGGACGACGGTGAGGATGAAACCGTCATCAACCTGACAATCAAGAAGGGCATGAAACGCGGGTGGTTTGGCAACGCGACTGCCGGTTACGGTACGGACGACCGCTACAGTGCCAATTTCATGGTCAATCATTTTATTAACGACAACCAGATAAGTATTCTCGGCAATGCCAACAATATCAACGAGCTTGGTTTTTCCGACCCTGGGTCGGGGCGTTTCCGTCGTTTTGGCGGCGTGAACGGTGTGAATACTTCGCAGAGCATCGGTGTGAATTTCAATGTCGGCAAGGGCGAGGAGTTCCGTGTCGGCGGTGACCTGATGTATTCACATTCCGATCAGCTGACCTTGCAGAAGGCTTCCAAGCAATATCTGTTTGTTGACTCTACATCGTATGAAAACTCGGAAAGCAATGCCCGTGACCGCAATCACAGCGTTCGCGGTAATTTCCGGATGAAATGGGAAGTTGACTCGTTCAATACTCTGGAGTTCCGTCCGCGGTTCACGGTGAGCTTCAACAATTCGGAAAAGACGGATACCTCTTTCCTGCGTGCCGGTGATGCCGACCTTACTCCTATCAACCGTGCGAAAACCATCGTGGAGAGCGAGGGAACAAGCTACGATTTGGAAGGTCGGATTGTGTACAACCATAAGATGAAAAGTCATCCGGGACGTTCGTTCAGTACGCAGGTAACCTACAAATACAGCAATACAAAAGAGGATGAGACCTCATACGCCATCAATGAGTTCTTCCTTGTGCCTGACGACAACGAAGAGCGCGACCAGTTTACGGATTCCCGGGAATGGTCGAACCGTGTGGGAGCGCGTGTGACTTGGATGGAGCCGTTGGGCGATATCAAGAAAGCGCGGTTCCTGTCGTTTGCCTATAACATGAACTACTATTTCAATAATGCCGACAAGCTGGTCTACGACCGCAACCGGGAGTTTGATGCCTATGAGGCTGTGGACGCTCTTGAAAACCAGTACGGAATACTGACAAATCCGATGGTGGCCTATCAGATTGCCGATGCGACGGGCGTGCTCGACGAAGACTTGAGCAACCGTTTCCGCAATGACCAGTTTTCTCAACAGGTGCGTATCGGTTATCAGCAGAACCGCAAGACTTACCGCCTGAACGGTGGTGTGTCCATCAATCCTACAATGATGCAGAGCGAGGACATCATCAACAGCGCCCGCAACATTCCCCGTCAGTGGGTTTGGAACTTTGCGCCGTTCATGCGTTTCCGCTATTCTTTTTCCAAGACAAAAAACCTGGCTGTCGACTATCGTGGCTCTACCCAGTCGCCTACCATGTCGCAGTTGCAGCCGGTGGCCGACGTTTCCGACCCGTTGCGGGTTGTTGTCGGTAACCCGTCGCTTTTGCCGGCATTCCAGCATCGCTTCAATATCCGTTACAACGATTTCAATCAAGAGAAACAGCGCAGTTTGATGGCTTTTGTCGGTGCTTCGACAACGATGAACAGCATTATTTCGAAAACCACCTACGACCAGTCGACCGGTGGACAGACAACGACTTATACCAACGTCGACGGTGTTTGGTCGGCCAACGGTATGGTGATGTTCACTACTCCGTTCGGCAACCGTAACTGGCATTTTTCCAATCATGCCTTCCTGCGCTTCTCGCGTACGGTGGGTTTCAACAATGAATTGCTGAACCGAAGCAGTTCGTACACTGTCAGCGAGACTCCGAGTCTTGCCTATCGTACGGATCTTATAGACTTTGAGTTGCGTCCGTATTACAATTTGCAGATGACGCGCAACTCCATTCAGCAGAACTCCGACCGCAATGTGCATTCCTATGGCGCACGTTTCGATGCCAATTATTATGCACCGTTCGGACTGGTTTTGGGCAGTGACTTCTCTTATGGCAACACAAGCGGATACTCTGAAGGTTTCGACAACGAGCAGTGGCTTTGGAATGCAAGCATTTCCTATCAGTTCCTGCGCAACCGTCAGGCTACGATTACGCTGAAGGCTTACGACCTTTTGCAACAGAAGCAGAACATTTCCCGTTCCGTAACGGCCAACTATATCCAGGACCGCGAGTTCAACACCGTGACACGCTATTTCATGCTGTCGTTCTCCTATAAGTTCCAGTCGTTTGCCAACGGCTCGTCGGAGAAGGACTTTGATTACGGAGGTCATGGACTGGGCCGTCGTCCGATGGGGCCTCCTCCCGGACATCCTCGCCGCCCGATGTAGCAGTGATGACAATATAAAAAAAACAACAGGCTGGACTTCCAATTCGGAATCCAGCCTGTTGTCGTTTTATATCTTGTTCTAAAAGAATGCGGCGATGAATTCGTAGGTGAAATAGATGCACACGATGAATTTCAGGAGTGTGCCTACGAGGAAGCCGATAAATGAGCCGAAACCGGCACGGAGGGCTTCGTTGAAAGGGCGGTTGGCGATGAGTTCGCCGATGACGGCACCGGCAAACGGGCCGACAATGATGCCGAACGGCATGAAGAACATGCCGACAACCGTACCGATGACACAGCCCCAGTTTCCATACTTGCTGCCGCCGAATTTTTTAGCACCGATTAGCGGTGTGAAATAGTCGAGGAGCAGTACAATCAGAACGACAACTGCCCACATGACAAGCTGCGTAACGGTAAACTGGTAGCGTTCGGTGAAATGAAGGAGCAGGAGTCCGACATAGGAAATCGGCGGTCCCGGGAGCATCGGAGCGATGCAGCCGGCAAGGCCCACAAGCAGGCAGACGGCTCCCAGGCATATTAGAGTGATGTCGAGTGCTGACAATAGTTCCATATTATAGGTATATCTTTAACGTGTTTCCTTGATTTTATCTTTTAAGCGTCTCGGGCAATTCGGGTGTGGCACCGTGTTGAGTGCAGACATAGGCAGAAACTTCAACAGCTCTTGCGTGAGCCGAAATCTGGTCGCGGCCTTTCAAGATGGATGCGACAAATGCGGCTGTAAACGAGTCGCCGGCACCGACAGTGTCGACAACCTCCACTTTGGGTGTCGGGAAGAAGCTTTGCTCTTCTTTCGAGAACACGTAGCTGCCATTTGTTCCGCAAGTGAGCACAAGGTTGCGGAGCGAGAATCGGTCAACCATGTGGCGGCAACATTCTTCGGCATCCTCAATTTCGATTTGGAACAGTTGCTTAACAATTTCCAGTTCCTCGTCGTTGATTTTGAAAATGTCGCAGCGTTTCAGGGAATTGGATATGATTTCCTTGCTGTAGTAGTTTTGTCGCAGGTTGATGTCGAAAATCTTCAGAGAGTCGGCCGGCATGGCATCAAGAAAACGTTTAATCGTGTTTCGGCTGACTGATGAGCGTTGTGCGAGCGACCCGAAGCATACGGCACGTGTCTGGCGGGCGATTTCTTCCAGTTCGGGTGTGAACGGAATGTTGTCCCATGCTGTGTTTTCGCAGATTTCATAGCTGGGAATGCCGTTCCCGTCGAGGTGAACGTTGACGGTACCGGTCGGGTAGGTTGTTTGTGCAACGGCGAGTTTTGCCTTGCTGGTCTTGAGTGAGTCGAGTATTTCGTTTCCAAGCGAGTCGTTGCCGACTGCGCTGACAATCAGTCCGTTCAATCCTAAATTGGCAATGTGGTTGGCGAAATTGGCAGGTGCACCGCCGACTTTTTTGCCGTCGGGCAGCATGTCCCACAGCAGTTCGCCCATCCCGACGATATAAGATAAGCTGTTTGTAGTGTGCATATTCTTCGTTTTATTCTGTTTTCCCGAAATTACGATTTTTTTGTTTGAAATGTAACAAATTTGTTCATAAGAAAGTTGACAGTTCCAAAAATGAACAGTCCGAGGAACTGCGCAAGGTATTCGTTAAGGCCGATAAGTTCATACATGAAGAAAACAAACAGTACCTGAAGCAGATAGGCGCAGCCAAAGGCGGTCAGAAACAGCGTGATTTCGCGCTTCACGTTTCCTCCTTTCGACTGAAATACCCACCGCTTGTTCCAATAGAAACTGCTGCAAATGGCCAGTGTATAGGCACACACGTTTGACACGTACAGCCCTTGCTGCAGTAGTGACATCATAATCCACACGGTCAGTGAGATGATGACAAAATTGCTGAATCCGACTATGGCGAAGCGAATCAGTCGTCTGTTGTTGAGCAATAGTTTCTTGAGGAAAGACATAATGGGAACAAAGTTACGTTTATTTCCCCAAAATGCAAAATATGAGCCAAACAGAACTTTATTTGAGTCTTGACGGCGAGCCGTGCCAGGAGCAGCCGAGGCAGAATACTTCGTCCAGACAGAAACCTTCGAGGGATTCGTCGGGATATTTTGCCGTTACGGTTCCGTCGGAGAGAACGTAGACCAGTCGTCGGTCGCCGCTCTCGTTCTTGACATAAAATGCCGCAATCTGGCATTGGGGGCAAATACGTTTACGCATAGGCTATGAGGCAAAAGGTGTGGTTGTCTTGAATTTACGGATTTGATAGAACAGCATGAGAATAGCGGCTGCCGCTGCAAAAAAGTCGGAAGTAGGCATGCTGTACCACACACCATTCACTCCCCAATGCAGCGGGAGGATTGCCAGTCCCGGAAGCAGGAACAGCAATTGGCGTGAGAGGGAGAGGAAGATGGCTATGCCGGCTTTTCCTATGGACTGGAAGAACTGGCAGATAATGATTTGAGCTCCGACCAGCGGGAACATGAGGATGCCAATGCGCAGAGCCGTTTCCGATTGCGCCGTGAGTTCGTGATTGTCGGTAAACATTCCTACAAAAACATTCGGGAACAGTTCGCCGACAATGAATCCGAATGTCGTGACCGCCATACCTGCAATGATGCCTAATTTCAAAGTCAGCTTCACACGGTCGGGGCGCTCGGCTCCGAAGTTGTAACCGGTTATCGGCTGCATGCCTTGTGCGATACCCATTACAATCATGACAAACAGCATCTGGATACGGTTGAGAATACCGAATGCACCGATTGACAGGTCGTTGCCGAATGTGAGCAGGCGGTTGTTGATGAAAATGACAATGCAGCAGGCACATACGTTCATGATGAAGGGCGACATGCCGATGCTGAAAATGTTTTTGACGATGCGTTTGCGCAACTTCATCCGCTGTTTGTTGAAGCGGACAAAACTTTTCTTGCTGAAGAAATGGGAGAGTACCCATATCATTCCGACAAACTGGGAGGCTATCGTGGCTGTAGCCGCTCCCCGGATACCCCAGTCCAGCACAAAAATGAAAATTGGGGCGAGAATGACGTTGCAGCCCACTGTAAACATGGATGAAATCATGGCTTTTTTCGGGTAGCCCGTAGCGCGCATGATATTGTTGAGGCCAATCATGACATACGATATGGGGCTGCCGAGCAGAATGATCTGCATGAAGTCGCGGGCGTAGGGAAGGGTGTCGTTGCTTGCTCCGAAGAATCGCAATATCGGGTCAAGGAACAGCAGTGTCAGTCCGCCATAGAAAATGGCGCTTATCACACTGAGTATCGTTACGTTACCCAAAATTTCCTCGGCTCCTTTCTGGTCTTTTTGTCCGAGGCGGATAGATGAAATGGTGGCACCGCCTACACCTACAAGCGTACAGAAAGCAACCAGCAGGTTCATAAGCGGGAAAGTGATGGCAAGTCCGGAAATGGCAAGCGCTCCAACACCATGACCGATGAAAATACTGTCGATAATGTTGTAGAGTGACGTCAGCGTCATGCCGATGATGGCCGGCAACGAATATTGCAGAAGGAGTTTCCCGATGGGAGCTTCGCCCAGAATGTGTGGATTATTTGTTGTCATGCTCAAACCTAATTAAAAACCTATTTACACGACAAAATTACACATTTGTTTGTTGACAAAACGGTTTGCACTCCCGTGTGTTTTGAAATTTTTTGAAAAATTATACTATTTCATGTCTATTATATATAATAAATTAAGGTGTGTGGGAGATTGGGATGTGGGGGACGTTCCGGCAGGTTTTGGGGCTGTTTTGAGGGCTGTTTTTGGGTAATTTGGGCTTAAATGGGAATTATATGTGTTAAAATTCACATTGTTAAAACGTTGGAGCGGAGAAAAAGAAGAAAAAAAGCGGTTTTTTGACAAGAAAATCGAATTTTTTTATCGGGAAAACGAGAAATTTATGTTTTAAAACATAAGAATGAAACATGTTTATAAGTGTCTGTATTTTAATGTGTTATGTGAGTATCTGGCCCACTTTTACCCGTAATCGGCTCATGCTTAGAAAGAAAAAAATACGTGTAGTCGTAATTTTTTTGAGAAAAATGCTTGTAGTATTTTTTTTTGTTATAACTTTGTATCGTTTTTGAAGCATAAAAATTGTTTTATTATTAAAATTTAAACGAAATGAAAAAGTTAGTTTTATTACTTGCTGTTGTATTTAGCGCATCTTTGTTCTCTTGTGGTAACAAGGCAGAAAACGCTGCTGCTACTGACTCTGTAGCTGCTGACACTGTTGCAACTGTTGATACTGTAGTTGCTGACACTGTAGCTGCTGACACTGTAGCTGCTGACACTCTTGCAAAATAATTTGAGCTAATACAGATTAAAGCATAAAAGCTGCTTCACCGGGTGTGAGGCAGCTTTTTTTATGTCTATGTCGGTGTGAAAAAGGTTGATACGTTTGTCTCTCCGCTTTGCTTGCATTATATTTGTAGGTAAATAATAACCTAATTTGATATTATGAATAAATTCGGAAATTTTTTGGTGGGATTGGCAGCCGTTTCCGGCTTGTATTCCTGTTCCGACGGTTCGGTAGACATCTATATGCCGGCGCGTTTGAATGAATCGGAAATGTGGAGCATTGTCAATGCCCGAAATGGTGAAGTGGTGGCGCAGGACGCTTTTTCCAGAGCTCCTTCTGCAATTGGACAAGGTAATATTTTCTATGTAGAAACTTCCGACGGACTTTTTGAATATTACAAAGTGTCGGATGTCAATAATCCGATATCTCCTGAAAGGTTCAGCCAGGCTGGCGATTTTAATACGGATGTCGCATTTGCTGTCAAGCCGGATGAAACCATTTCGCTGATCAACAGTTCGATAGTGGTGGTCAAGCAGTTGCCGGCATCCGTGAAGTCGGTGTATGGATTTAGCGGTGAACTTGCCAGGTTTAAAAATGAGAAGGGATTGTACGGCTATCTTAATAAGAAGGGCGAAGTGGCCATCGAGGCGAAATATGCGGAGGCTACTGATTTTTCCGACGATTATGCCTTTGTCCTTGAGTCGGGTCAGAACAGCAAAATCCTTCTTATTGACAAGCAGGGGAAGACGGTGACACAGTTTGCTTCCGACCGTTATGGCTGGATTTATATTCCATTTTTTAACGGCTATTTTGCAGCATCGACCAACGGAAAGGTTTCTCTCTACAATGACAGGAACGAAAAAGTGCTGTCAAACAATATGATGGAATATGACGGGACAGGCGACGGTCTGTATCTGGTGCACGAAGGTAAATTCATTTTCAGCAATGACGATAGGTACGGCTTGATGGATATGGATGGAAAAGTGCTGGTCCGTCCTAAATATAAGTCGTTGCGCTATTCCGGCAATGACCGTTATGTGGCGTTGCGCAACGATGTATACGGTGTGGTGAACGGTGCCGGCGAAGAAATCATACCGTTTGAATATGAGTTTATTCGAGGCTTGGGGAAAAACCGTTATTTGGTGAGCGAGGCAAATCTCAACTGCTATATTGTGGATGAGGATTTGAAAGAGATTCTGCCTATGGAGGTGTCCGAATTCTTGTTGGATTCGGGTGGAAGAATTGATTCGGAATATGCCGATGTGTCGGCTATGGTCGACAAACTGGCATCCAATATAACTCCGGCAGCGGCGTTTGGCGTCGACAAATCGAAAACTGCCGACCAGGTGGCTGCTATGTTGGGATTTACGGATCCTTTGAAATACAGGTGGAACAACGAATTCCGGCAGGAGTTCAAGGAAAGCGACATTGATGCGGTTGTGGTCTATTCCTTCATGGGGACGGTTGCATCTTACGACTATGATTTCTCGTTGGGCAATTATGTAGACCGGTTCACATCGGCTCCGATTGAGGATGTGACCGTTTTCCTGACAAAATCATCGCTGGAGTATAGCGCAGTCCAACGTCAGCTGGCTCCGATATTCGTAAAGAACGGCTTCCGGAGAGTCGACGATGACTATGTGGCTGCCAACGGTATGACTGTATCGATGGACCTGCAGAACGGCAGTCTGGCTATCCGTTGCCGGTTCTGATGAAATGTGCCGGCGGAGGCCCGTGGTCAACAAAACCGGCGTGTGGATTGTTATTGAAAATCCGGAGGCAGGATGCGGCGACAGTCGGTTTCCTGTCAAATATCCGTGATTTTTACTAACTTTGTACAGGATAGAATGCGGTTAGTTGCAGTCAGACTTGAAAGCTCTGCTTTCGTTTGTCTCTGTACGTATCTTTCCTTTAATTTGTAAGAAATTTTTCAAGAACGAACAATGATTGACAATACTACTTTCGGAAATATGACCGTGGAGTTCCACACGTTGGGGTGCAAGCTGAACTTTTCGGAAACGTCGACTATAGGTAAGATGTTGGCAGAAAGGGGAGTGCGCAGCGCGCGTGCCGGCGAGGTACCTGATATTTGTGTGGTGAATACCTGTACGGTGACAGAGCTTGCCAACAAGAAATGCCGTCAGGAAATCCGGCGGCTGGCTTCGAAATATCCGGAAGCGGTAATAGTCGTGACCGGTTGCTATGCTCAGCTGAAAAGCGAGGAAGTGGCAGGAATCGACGGTGTTGACATTGTGGTGGGCAATGACCAGAAAGAGGAGATTGTCGACTATCTCGACCGCTGGTTTGCCGAGCGCCAGCCGGTGGTGAAGGTTACGCCGCTGAAAGACATGAAGCGGTTTATCCCTTCCTGTTCGCGGGGCGACCGTACCCGTTATTTCCTGAAAGTGCAGGACGGCTGCGACTACTATTGCAGCTACTGCACCATTCCCCGGGCACGCGGCCGTAGCCGTAGCGGTAGTATTGCCGACCTTGTGGAGCAGGCACGCGGAGCGGCAGCCGAAGGCGGTAAGGAAATCGTGATTACCGGCGTCAATATCGGTGACTTCGGTAAGGGAACCAATGAAACTTTCTTTGATTTGGTAAAAGCTCTCGATGAGGTGGAAGGCATTGAACGCTACCGCATTTCGTCGATTGAACCCGACTTGCTGACCGATGAAATCATTTCGTTCGTTGCGGGGTCGAAGCGCTTTATGCCGCATTTCCATATTCCGTTGCAGTCGGGTAGCGACGCCATGCTCAAGCTGATGCGCCGTCATTACGACCGTCAGCTGTTTGCCGACAAGATTGCCAAAATCCGCCGCGAGATTCCCGATGCGTTTATCGGGGTGGACCTGATAACGGGCATGAGAGGGGAAACCGACGAAATTTTTGAAGATTCGAAGGAATTTATCGCGTCGCTCGACATTTCACGCCTTCATGTGTTTACCTATTCCGAACGTCCCGGAACAATGGCGCTGAACATCACTCCGATTGTCGATCAGCAGACCAAGCATTTGCGTACGCGCAAGATGATGGCATTGTCCGACAAAAAGCTCGATGCCTTTACCCGCCGTTATCTGGGCACAGTGCGTCCGGTGCTTTTTGAGCATACTACCGACGGAGGAACAATGAAGGGATTTACCGACAATTATTTGAGAATCGAAGTGCCGGCCGACGAGTCGCTTGTCAACCGCGTAGCGATGGTCCGTCTGGTGGAACCGACCGGTGAGGACGACCTGATTAAGGGAGAATTGGCATGAACGGAACAGTAAGAAATATCCTGTATTCGCCTTTGTGGCTGTTTCTTCACGGAGCGGCATTCCTGCCGTTGCCCGTGCTTTATGTCGTTTCCGATGTGCTGGCGTTCCTGACCTATCATGTGGTGCGCTACCGCAGGGAACTGGTGAAAAAGAATATCTATGCTTCGTTTCCGGAAAAGAGTGACGAGGAAAAGAACCGTATCATCTGCCGGTTCTATCGCAATTTCACAGATATATTCGTAGAAACTGTCAAGTTGCTTCACGTCAGCGACAAGGAAATGCGTCGCCGCATTGTGTTTGAAGGCTGTGAGCAGGTTGATGCCTATACCCGCGAGGGCAAGTCGGTGGCTATCTATGCTGCCCATTTCTGCAATTGGGAATGGCTCTCGGCCATCACGATGTGGGTGGACAACGACGAGAAAATCCACTATTCGCAGGTCTATCGTCCGTTGCGCAACCAGTGGTTCGACCGTTTTTATTTCGAACTCCGCAAGCGGTTCAACTCCGAATCAATTCCCAAAAACGGGGTGCTTCGCCAGCTGTTGCAGTATCGCCGCGATGGCGGACGTTTTGTGACTGGATTTATCTCCGACCAGAAACCCAGCCATAACGACGGGCTTCATCATATCTGTTTTCTCAATCAGGACACACCGTTTATCAGCGGTACGGAACTGTTGGTGAAGAAGATGAAGGCTGCCGTGATGTATTTCGACATTCACCGCGTAAGCCGCGGATATTATAAGGTGACCATGCGCAAGATTGCCGACGATGCTTCGCAATGCGGAGAGTTTGAACTCACCGACCGCTTTGCCCAAATTCTTGAAGAGGCTATCCGCAAGGAACCCGACGCCTGGCTGTGGTCACACAACCGCTGGCGCAGATAAATATAGAATTTTTTCAGAACGCTACTTATATGAAAAAGCCGATTGGAGTAATTATTCTGAACTGGAACGGAGCCGAATTGCTGCGCCGTTACCTGCCTTCGGTGATTGCTGACAACAATGACGAGATTGCCGACGTGGTGGTTGTCGACAACGGAAGTACCGACAACTCGCGTGAACTCCTTGCTTCGGAATTCCCCGGAGTCAAAACCTTGTTTTTCAGTGAGAACTATGGCTATGCCGAGGGCTACAACCGTGCGATAGCTGAATTGGGCTATGAATACAGCCTGCTGCTGAACTCCGACGTGGCTGTTTCGCCCGACTGGCTTACTCCGCTTTACTCCTATATGCAGGCACATCCCGAAGTGGCGGCCTGTCAGCCGAAAATCCTTGCCGACACCGACCGCACGCGCTTTGAATATGCCGGTGCTTCGGGCGGCTATATCGACAAGCACGGCTATCCCTATTGCCGCGGCCGCATTTTTGATGCCGTAGAAAAGGACAACGGGCAGTATGACGATGTGGCGGAGGTGTTCTGGGCTACGGGTGCCGCCCTGTTGGTGCGCACGGAAGTGTATCTGAAAACCGGCGGACTCGACAGCTTTTTCTTTGCCCACATGGAGGAAATAGACCTTTGCTGGCGCATTCATCAGGCAGGGCACAGCATTAAGGTTGTGCCGCAGAGCCATGTATATCATCTTGGGGGCGGCAGTCTGCCGGCTTCCAATCCGCGGAAAACGTATTTGAATTTCCGCAACAATCTTTTCCTGCTTTATAAAAACCTGCCCCGCCGCGAGGGACGGAAAATGCTCTTCGTGCGTCGTCTTTACGACACGCTTGCCTTTTTCGTGTTTGTGGCAAAAATGGATTTTGCCAATGCACGGGTCGTGCTGAAGGCGCACAACGACTATCGGCGCATGAAGTCGCGCTACGACGGCATTCAGCCCGACCGCAATATTATGGCCGATTTCCCCACCTGCCGCATCAACATTATCCTTGCCTATCATCTTCGCGGCAAGCGCACGTTCAGCAGGCTTTAGAAGGATCGGCCTAAATAGTCTCGTAGTGTAGCGCTGTTATTAGGATCTGTTCTGTCATAGATCACAGTGATAGTATCACCTGCTGAAATAGTATCGTTTTCAGAGAAATATCTTCCCTCTCCTTGGTATTCATTTTCGCCAACAGAAAATTTATAACTGAAATAATGTGTATATCTAATTCGGAAAAAATGGTCCATGACCACAGCCTCTGCATATTCCCAATTTTTATTTAATGATTGTCTCCTTATAAGACCTCTGATTACTAAATAAGCAATAACTGAAGCCAAGATAATAGTAATCGACCACGTTAGTATATTTGCCAATTTTTCTTTCATAAATGAATTCTTCGTTTTAAGGTTTGAAAAGCCCAATTGTTGTTTTTATAGCCAATCTGTTTCCTGTTGGTATTATAGTAATTAGCTTATGGGTAAAGAATATTCAGAAAGAGAATGTTCCTCCCGTTTATTTACGGGTGTTTTTTTATTTTCTTGAAAAGCCATACAATTAAAAAGATCGTATTTATGGCTATTCCTAAATACAGTATAAAATACTGTTCTTCAGATAGGCAGGGTGGGCATTCCACTCCTTCCAAACAGGGCTCACACAGGGGTTGATAATATTTAAATAATAAATACAAAATCAAATCCACAAGAATGAGCTTGAACCACGGATTTCTAAAAATTCTGATTATTAGGGATTTTTGTGCCGGTTTCATGTCGTTTCCTTTATTGTGGGGTGAAAAGCTTGTGTAAATGGTAAATTGTTGGACAACTGCCATTTCCAAAATTAGCAATAATAAAATGCATTGTCAAGTCTGCCGGACAGATTTATGGGTAAGTTATTGAAAATCTATATGAATTGGAATTGTTAATAGGACATTGACTTTCTTATTGTTGTGTATCCCAGGTGTCCAATCCTGCATTTGTTCCAATGCCTTTAGTCCGGCTTTTTCAAAATTTGTCAACTTGTTTAAGCCTTTGTTGTAAATTCTTGCGCCAATTAGCTGCCCTTTCGTGTTGATGACAAACTGGACTCGAAGTGTTGTCTGAATGTTTTCGTTCTGTTCGGGTGCATAATTGAAATGCGAAATAAAATCGTTCATAAAAGCACTGTTACTGCCTTTGTAAGAAGGCATCTGTTCGACAGTAGTATACACATATTCATTTGTCATCTTGTCAAATAGCAGGGTTTCATTTGTTTGTTGGATTCTTGCGGTATGACAAGATAGCATTAAAAATGCAATTACAATAAGTATGCTATTTATATTCAATAGGCGTGTTTGATGTATTGAGCCAATAATTTTCATAATAACTTTAGTTTAGGTATTACAAAGCTGATTTGTCCTTTAGTCAGTGAATTTTGACTGATACAACTGATGGCTCTGCATCAAAAGCAGTTTTGGTTAATACGTCGCTTTTGTTGTAGGGGTATATGATGACTGTTGGAATGTTTTTACCAGGTTCAAAGATTTCTTTTGTTTTGAGTGCTACTTGCATTGTAGCTGTATTTATGTGGGTGGAGGTTAAATCGGCATATAGTTGGTTGCCTTTTTTATAAATAACAGCTTTTACGGATCTGACAGCACTGCTGTTAGGTTTTTCGTCGTATGTGTAACGTATTCTGGTGGATATCCATCCTTTGCTGAATGTTTCAGAAGAAGACAAAAGTCCACGTTTTTCACTGTTTGAAAAATATGGATCATAGGGGCCGCACTCTGTGTTAAGTTGGCAAAAACCGGAAACATCCATGACACCAGTGTCGAAATTTGTGAAGTTGTAGCGCGTGGAAGTTCCGTTTGCGTTCATTTCGATTACCTCTGTATAACCAATGTGTGAGCCTAAAGCATTATTGCCACCGGGCAAGACCGATTGTGTACTGAAAAGCGGGAGGTATGTGTCCGTATGCTCTTTGTCGTTTATGGAGAATTTGTTTCCCGACAGTTCGTATTTGGGATAAAAATTAAGTACACCGCTTGATGTGGTTCCTTTGTTATAACTGTTGACGTAGAAATATTTTTTAGTGACGATTTCGTCTGCTGTATCACCAGAACTACTGTTGCATATCTGTTTAATTCGAAGACCGCCTACTCTTTTCTCTTTTTCAAGAGTTGTTATGCTGGTTCTGTCGTCTGAAACAATTTTCATGCATCTGTTGGCTTCAAATTCCAATCGTGTATACTCTCCGTTCGGGTATGTTATTTTTTTCAGTATGCCGTATTTTATTTTGTCGGGATCCGATTCCCTGTTGTTGAAATATTGAGGATCTTTTGTATCGGCTTTCTTCCCGTTGTAATATCCCCAATGGTCAACCATTTGTGACAGATATGGCGGAAGGGAGTCGGGATTGTTGTATTCGAATTTATAGTGTTTGGGAGTTCCGGTTGCAGTTTCGTCAGAAAATCCATTGAGCATAAGCCTGCTTTTCGGATTGTCGGTATATTCAAATTTGAAATTGCGTATACATTTTCCGGATGTGTCGTTTATCGTTATTGCTGTAAGCTTTCTCCATTGCAGGTCGTCCAGACATTGTGGAAATGGGTTGGCGACTTGTTTTGCATAGATTAATGCTGTCAGGTAGTGGTTGTTTGGGAAACTGTTCGTTAAATAGTCGTATACAGCAGAAAGTTTGTGTTGGTTATAGCGCAGTTCGTTAGTCCGTTCAGACGAGAAACGGATGTTGCCTTCTGCAAAGTCTATTTGTTTCAGATAGGCAGGGGAGATGAGGTGTCCTTTGATACACAAAGAGTCGGCGGGGGAAATCGTATCGCATACCATGAATCGAGAAATGCCGTTCGCCGGTTCTGTTATATTAACAATGTTGGAAATGGAATATCCCAACTGGCATATGTATTGGCCTCGGTCGTATTTAAAACTGACGGTTTTTCCGTCAGGATATGATATTTGTGTAAGATGCCAGGCTGTGGCAATCCATTCCTGATTTTGCTGTGTCCAGAAGTTTATGGAATATTCGACGGCGTTGTCATTCATCCCAAAAGTATAACGTGTCCCGTCGTCTGTTGTAATGACAAAACCGGTGAACGGGTAGATGTTGTCCGTCTGTGGCATTCCGTACCCCATAACATCTTTAGGAACATAAACACTGTCCATCTTTATTTCAACTGTTACGTTTCGATTGCATTTTACTTTCGTTTTCCCGTGGTGGTCAATGTGGAAATTTCCGTGACAGTCGTTGAACCGAAAGCTGAACTTATCCGGTTGGGTGTCTTTCCTGAATTTGTCGTTTTTAAGGATTTCGGGTATCAGTATTTTGTCGGAATACCATTGCTCATTGTCCAAGAAATCGTGCGTGTAATAGAATCCTAATTTTTTATATTGCGGCATTCCGTTGCTCTCGCAGGAATATTCATCAGGCAGACCGTTGACAATGCGTGAAATGCTTCCGCCGCAAAATAATGTCCAGCCTGTGCCTGTCCAGCCCGGATGCTGTTCCGGCATTATGCCTGCGGCATGATAGGAAAGTGTGATTGGCAGGGTGTTGGAGTCGATTTTGATCTCATAAATAGGCAAGTCGATTTGGGGAATTCCGTTAAATAATGACACCGCAACATCGTCATATCGGCTCATGGAAGCTACGTTCGGACTTTGCATCGCGATGGATTCTGTCGGGACTTGTCCAAAAGACTGCTTGGAGCAAGCGATAAGCGTTGCAATTATGATGCTGATATATATTCTTCTTTTCATAGCATGAAATTCAATTGTTGGTGATGATGTTTGAAAAACAGTTTATTTTTCGCATGAATTGGAAAGAACCTGGAACATAATGGTATGGAGTCTCCAAGCTGCAAAATTATACTTGTCGGTATGGCGAAGTTTCAACGGATAAAAATTGAAAATTTTAGTCGACGGCATGATATGGATGCAGTTTTCCGGCACTTTGTCAGAAAGAAAATAGGTCAGGCCGTTGATGACGGTATAGTAGGTAAGCAATTTGGTTATATTTTCGTCTCCGTCAAATTTGTCAAGTGCCAAAACCAGGCTGGTATCAGGGAGGGTTGGTTGGAAAAAGTTTAATGTGTAGAAATTATCTTCTGTAAAACATTCTGGGGCATCTTTTGCCATTTCCGAAATTACGTCGCGGAGGTGATGGTCTGAAATCTCGATTTGTTGAAGTTTCAAAGTGATTTGATCGTTGGATTGTGCCATGCTATTCAACGACAAGAGTGTAATTATATAGAGTGATAAGAAATATTTCATAGTTCGTTTGCTTTTGTTATTTATGTGTCATCTTGCATTATCCTATTCTCCTACCCCGCAGTTATGAAGAATTTGGTAAGCGTTTTCTTCGTTTTTCTTGACAATCCCAAAGTATGGTCCTCCAACTGGTCCTAAAAGGTCGTCACTTTTTAAGAATGTGAACTTCTTTACGGTCGGCAGAACTTTTATGATGTCGGAAGGAATCTCTTGTGAAAGAAAAAAGAAACAGCCGTTGAAGACACTATAGTAGGTAGGCACATGTAAAAATTTATCATAGGGCGAATACTCATAGATAAATATAAAAGATTGGTCAACGGATAAACTCGATTTGTAAAAATCCATGACAAGATGTTCGTTTTTTTGGTACTCGTCCGGTCTGTCTTTAGCCATTGTCAAAAGCGTTTGTTTGAAACTTACATCAGTAAATTCAACTTGTTGCAGATTCAGCACAACTTGTTTATCGGACTGCGCCATGCAATTCAACGATAATATGACTGTGATTAGAAGTAAAGCAAATCTTTTCATGGT
>OOCB01002422.1_pt1 | contig 21306 bp, 22 predicted proteins | sample 1671351 | NCBI WGS metagenome assembly OOCB01 (sample SAMN06348148, study PRJEB24527) | human gut metagenome | biome: human gut; feature: ankylosing spondylitis patient; material: feces | host: Homo sapiens | place: China | collected 2015-10
ACAGCACCACCGAGTTCCGTGTCCTGCGGGCAGGCGGAAGCATCCGCATCCCGAAAGACAGCTTCGATGCGTGGCTCTACCGGGCAGCTTGATAAGGAGGCAAATCTATGGCATATATCACGAAACGCGGCAACTCTTACAGCGTTCGGTACACCTACGAAGATGAGCACGGCAAGAGTTGCGACAAATGGGAGAGCTTTCCAACCAAAGAGGAGGCAACGAACCGAAAAAAGCAGATCGAACACGAGCTGGCAACGGGAACATTCCTGATTCCATCCACCGTGACGGTGGCGGAATTCCTGATGGACTGGCTGCCCAAGCAGTGCAGCAAGCACAAGTGGGCACCGCAGACCTATCAATCCAATCTGGGAACGATTCAGAATCTGGTCATTCCTTATATTGGTGACATGGAAATGCAAAAACTCAAGCCCTACCATTTGGAAGATTTGTACGCTACCCTCAGTAAGACCCCCTGCGGGCAGTATCTTGAGGGGAAGAAGCAGGTGCTTTCGGACAAGCAGAAACAGCGTTTGCTTTCCGGCACGACCATCCATGAGGTACACCGTCTGCTGGGGACTGCATTCCGTTATGCCGTGGAGTGGGGCATCATCATCAAAAGCCCTGTTCCGGTAGACAGCCCTAAGAAGTCCACGCAGGAACGCTCCATCTGGGATGTTTGCGAAATGCAGGCTGCACTGGCCAGCATGGAGGACCCGATCCTGCATCTGGCTGTCCACCTGACACTGGTAGGTGCACTCCGGGAAGGCGAAGTAGCTGGTCTGACCCCGGAAGATATTGATTTTGACGGAGCAGGTGGAACGGGGACATTCACCATCAACAAGTCTATGCAGCGTGTCCAGAAAGCGTCACTTGCCAGAACAGGAAAAGACTGCATTCTGCGGGAGTTCGAGGATAAGCGCGAGGGCAGCAACACCGTTCTGGTTCTGAAAAAGACCAAAACTGCCTCTTCCTGCCGCACGATTTTCATGACGGAGGCTCTGAAAGAAGAACTGAAGCACTGGTTCAAACGTCTGGAAATGGACGAGGCCGACATGGATGGCAGATACCGCAACAGTGGAATGCTCCTGCGTCTACCGAACGGTCTGGCAGTTGAACCTGTCCTGATTCGGAAGAAATTCGAGAAATGGCAGGATGCGCACCCAGAGTTCCCACACATCGTCTTTCACGGTTTACGGCACTCCAGTGCGACCTATCAACTGATGATCTCCGGCGGCGATGTGAAAGCGGTACAGGGCACAACGGGCCACGCCAGTGCCAATCTTCTGGTCAACACCTATGCACACATCCAGCAGGATTCCCGCAAGAAGTTGGGTAAAAAGTTCGAGGAAGGTTTTTATAAACCGGTAGAATCCGCACCTCAGAGCATTCCTTCTGAAGCGGAACCAACCATTTCGGTATCTGCCTTGGTGGAACTTCTGAAAGACGCTGACCCAGCTGTAAAGGCACAGCTCCGCTTGGCACTGCTCACCTGATGCAGAAAAGGGCGCGAATTGCACAGCAATTCAACGCCCTACATAATCCGACACGCAAAATACGAACCGTGCAACGACCGTGCAGAAACCGTGCAAATGGCGCACAAAAGGAAAATCCCACGAGGAATCATACGATTCTTCGTGGGATTTTGGTGCGCTCGAGGGAACTCGAATCCCTGGCCCTCTGATTAAAAGTCAGATGCTCTACCGGCTGAGCTACGAGCGCATATTCTGCAACAATACAATGCTGCCGAATAATATTACCATAAATGCCGATAAAATGCAAGTGCCCGGCCGAAAATTCTTGCGTTGCACTTATGAAGTCCCCCGCGGGGACTTTAAGCGACCGAACGGTCTCGCCGCAGGCGAGATGGAGGTTTTTTCCCCGACAAGTTCCTCTTTACAAAACCGGACAGAATCGTTACAATCAAAGCAAATCCGATTTGGGCTCTTTTCCGGGCAGGCAGTGCCTGACCCCGCCGCGATCCTTTCCCCCTGCAGGAGGTACTTTCTATGAAAAAGATCACTCGCCGTTCCGTTCTTCGTCTGTCCGGGCTGGCGGCCGCTTCGCTGGCGCTGACCAGCTGCCGGGCCGTCGGTTCTGCCGCCGTTGGCAGCCGCTTTTCCGACTGGCTGCGGCAGAAGCTCGCCAACAGCTCTTCCTCTGCATCCTCGGAGGCGGCAGCCTCCGGCGAGGCAGCGGCTTCCAGTGAGGCCGCCGCATCTTCCGCAGCAGCGGAGGAACCGGCCGCGTCCAGCTGGCTGCCTGCCTACGACGCCGACCCGCTGACCGGCGAGGCCAACCGCAGCAGCGGCCGCATCGTGGGCGTGATGGTCAACAACATCAGCTATTCCGAGCGGCAGAACGCCCGCCCTCAGCGGGGCCTTTCTTCTGCTGACCTGCTCATCGAGAGCAAGGTGGAGGGCGGCATTACTCGCTTCTGTGCCGTGTACCGCGACGCCGACAGCATCCCCGAGGTGGGGCCCATGCGCTCCGGCCGGGACCAGTTCCTGCAGCTGCTGATGCCCTGGCAGGCGCTGTACTACCACGACGGTGAAAGCGCCCCCTGCACCAAGTTCATCAGCGTCTACAACTACTCCGGTCTGAACATCGGCGGCAAGAGCTACTTCAACACGCCCACCCATCCCCATGTGGCCCACCGGGACAGCCGCGGCCGCAACGTTGCCTACGAACACACCGAGTTCACCTCCGGCAAGGAGATCCGGCAGGCCGCCGCCAATGCCGGCATCGGCCTGAGCCACGATTACGACACCACCTTCTTCCGCTTTGCGGACTACCGCACCGGGGCCGAGAATACCATGCGCGGCACCGCTTCCGGCCGGACGATACGCATCGTGCACTCCGACAACTACAAGACCAGCTTCAGCTACAGTGCACTGAGCCGCACCTACAAAATGCAGATGTACAGCCACGCCGCCGGCGGATTCGAGAACACCGTGGACGAACTGAACGGCAAGCAGCTGAGCTTCGACAACCTGCTCATCTGCTTTGCCCCCATCGCCGCCTACCCTGGCGACTCCGGCGACGTGCAGCAGGTGAGTTACATTTCCGGCGGCGAAGCCTACTTCTTCAGCCGGGGCGGGGTACAGGTGGGCCGCTGGGAGAAGGCCTCCCCGGAGCATCCGCTGAAGGTCTACGATGACGCCGGGGCTGAGCTGCTCTTCAACCGCGGCAAGACCTACCTTGCCATTGTGGACGACGATGAGTGGTCCAATTTCAGCTATCAGTAAACGAGGGGAACGCCATGAAACGCATCTGGATCCAGCGCATCGGTGCGGCCGTGCTGTGCGCTGTGCTGCTGGCCGGCTGCATGCCGGGCGGCCCGGCAGCCGACAGCACGGCTTCTGCTGACCCCCTGACCGGGCAGGAGCAGCAATACCCGGGCCAGCGTCCGGCGGCAGTGGTCATCGACAACGCCCCCGGCAGCACCACCCAGTGGGGCATCGGCAGCGCCTCTGTGGTGCTGGAGGCCGCAGCCCGTGCGGACACCGCCCCCAGCCTGTGCCTGGTCTATCCCTCCGTGTCGGCCATGCCGACGGTGGGGCCGGTCACGCTGGGGCAGGACCTGTTCTGGCGGCTGCTCAGCGGCCAGCAGGTGCTGCCCATCCAGCGCGGCTGCGACCTGTACACCCGCAATTTTCTGGACTACTGGAACCTGCGCGCGGTGGACGCGCTGGAAACAGGCCGCAACGCCTTCACCACCGGCAATACCGACTGGGCCAGCCCGCTGTGGTGCACCAACGGTCAATCTGTGGCCAAGGTGCTGAGCAGCCTGAGCCTCTCGTCCGCGCTGTCCGAGGACCCTGCGGAATCCGCAGACAGCACGCAGGAAGGGGACACCCCCGCCGTACCCACTGTCCCGGCCCTGCTGCCTCAGCAGACCGACGGCCACCTGCCGGATGCGGACGTTGCCGACGCAGTTCAGGCGGCAGTACAGTTCCCGTCCGGCAGCACCACCCGCTTTGCCTACGATACCGACACCGGCACCTACGGGATGCTGCACCATGACGGCTCCCCGCAGCTGGACGCCAACACCGGCATCCAGGCTGCCTTTGACAACCTTCTGGTGCTGTACAGTGCCTCCACCCCGCGGGACGATGGCCGCACCCTGGACTACGACCTGACCATGGGCGGCGGCCTGTGGCTCAACGGCGGCCACCTGTGGCACATCACCTGGACCCAGGGCACCGGCTCGACCTTTGCCTTTTATGACGCCGACGGCCGCCCGCTGCGCATCCTGAGCGGCCGCAGCTACATTGCATGGCTTTCCAGCCTGACCGGTGAGGAAGTCACCGTGCAGGATTCCGCCGGGAACGACCTGCTGCAGCCCTGACACACAAAAAGCTCCTCGTGCAGATGCACGGGGAGCTTTTGCGTTTATTCGGTTTACAGATCCACCACGCTGCCCACCTCGGCAGGGGTGGCGGGCACCATGCCCAGTTCCGCTTCGTCCGCGCCGCGCTGCACCGTGAAGGTGACGCTGCGCCCGGCGGCAAAGTCCGGGGCATAGGTGAGCTCCAGCGTCTGCCAGTCCTCCGGCACGGCGCAGAAGCAGTGCAGCAGCGCACCGCGCCCGGCGGCCAGATTCAGGGTAAAAATCGAAGCATCCGCCGCGTTCTCACCGTACAGCGGGGCGGCAAAGCTGCCGCAGCGCACCGCACGGCCGTTGCAGGCGGCCGTGACCCCGGTGCCCATGCTGTACAGGTCCTCCCGGGTGGACACCCGACGGCTCTGCAGGTAGCTTTCGCCCACCGGCAGCGCATGGCCGGACAGGTTCTCCACCGAGAGATACACCAGCACACCGCCCAGACCCGGAGCCGGGGCATAACCCAGCAGCTCCACTGCCGCCTTGCCGTCCAGCAGGGCAGGGTCGCCCGCAGCACGCAGCTCGGCCGCTGCTGCGGATACACCGGTGAGCAGGGCAGCCGCAAGGCTGACCGCACCGGAGCCGGCACATTTCAGGAATGACCGGCGGGAGATGGCTTGTGACATGGGAACTTCCTCCTTGGCGAAACGAAAAAGTGGTTCCTTTATACAATAAAGGATTGTGACCGTTCTGTCAAGCGGTTGCCCCGGATTGTAACCGATTCTTTGCGTTTATTCGTAGGCCTCGTTCTCTTCGGTCTCGGCCTGGCCGCGCAGGGTGTCGGCATAGCCGAAGGGCACGATGTCGATGGCCTCCACCAGCTTGTCCCGCATCCACAGCTGCACGTCAGTCTGCACGGTGTAGCCGCAGCCGGGGTCTGCCATCCACTGCTCGGGGCGGCGGCTGGGCAGAGCACGCTGGCTGAGCATGCTCATGATCACGCCGCCGTGGGTCACACAGGCGGCCTCGGTCACGTCCATGCGGATCATATACTCAAACAGCTTGAGCAGGCTTTCGGCGCAGCGGGCGTGGAACTGCTCGGTGGGCTCAGCCCCCTCCGGCACAAAGCCGGAACCCGGGGTGATCCACTTTTTAAAGTCCTCGTCGTGCACCAGTTCCTTCACGGGCCTGTTCTCGAATTTGCCAAAGCCCGCCTCCCGCAGATCGTGCACCGTAAAGGTGTGGGCCGCGTTGGGGAACAGGATGTTGGCCGTTTCCACCGCACGCAGCATGGGCGAGGAAAACACGGTGTCCACCTGGGGGTACTCAAAGCGTTCCTTCAGTTCGGCCAGCTGGGCACGGCCCTCGTCGCACAGCGGGATGTCGGTGCCGCTGCCGATGTACAGGCCCTGCAGGTTGCCGGCGGTCACGCCGTGACGGATGAGATGGAGCTTAAAGGTTTTCATGCAAAATACCTCGTATCGTTTGCAAAGATCCAAACCCCCGGAGCCGGTGCGCGGTGCACGGAAGATCAGTCGGCGTAGCGGTTGACCTCAACGGTGACGGGGAAAACGTTCATGTCGATGCGGCAGTTGCTGCGCACGGTCACGCTGGTGAGTGCATTGCAGTCCTTGAAGGCGCCGGTCTTGATGTAACCCACGCTCTCCGGGATGGTGATGTCGGACAGGGCGGTGCAGCCGTTGAAGGCGGCAGTCTCAATGTACTCCACGCCATCGGCCAGGGTCACGGTGGTCAGGTTGGTGCAGCCCTTGAAGGAGCTGCCGCCCACGGTGGTCACACCGACTTCCACGACCACAGCGGTGATCTGGTCGGCCTGATCCGCCCAGGGAGCAGGGGAGTTGCTGCTGTAGTCGGTCATACGGCCGGTGCCGCTGATGGTCAGGGTGCCGTCGGCCAGGGTCCAGGTCACGTTCTCGCCGCAGGAGTTGTCGCCGGCGGCAGCAGCGGATGCAGCGGTGGAAGCGGTGCTGGAAGCAGCAGAAGATGCGCTGCTGCCGCAGCCGGTCAGGGCGATGCAGCTCACAGCCAGAACAGCGGCAGCGGCCAGGCTGCACAGACGGGTGATGGTGTTGCGTTTCATTTGGGTAATCCTCTTTCCTATTCCTATTTTTATAGCCTCCCTGCCCACCACAAAGCTGTGCGCCGGGCAAGGACAGGTGCCAAAACAGCATTATAGCACAAAACCAGGAAAGATGGAAGTTCCAATTTGGAATTTTTGCATTTTGCGCCGGGTGCCGTTTCTTTTGGCCGGAACGGGAGCCATTTTCTGGCAGAAAAGCGCGTCCTCTGCCAAAAATATTCCCGCCCGGCATCTTTGTGCCCCGGGCGTCCGCCACAAAATGTATGCTGTTATACCTGTAGTTTAACATAGATGTAGTGTACCCGGCAAGGCCTTTGACAGAAATGACGAAATTTGATGAAAAATATCGTCACTTTTCTTGCTTTACATTTCGTTTTCCGTTGTGTATAATCAACCTGCTGTAAACCAAAAATCAAGGATGTTCCCCAACCCGGGGTCATTGAGGAGTCAGAGACCATGGAATTCAATCGTATCATCAAACTGCTGCGCAAGGAGCGCGGCATCACCCAGAAGCAGGCTGCGGAAGATCTGGGTGTTTCGCAGGCCCTGCTGTCCCACTACGAAAAAGGCATCCGCGAGTGCGGACTGGACTTTGTGGTGCGCGTGGCCGACTATTATAATGTTTCCTGCGACTATCTGCTGGGCCGCAGCGCCGAGCGCAACGGTATGATGCTCTCGGCCGAGGACCTGCCCAACCCCGACAAGATGAAGGACAACATCTACCACGGCAGCGTGCTGCCCACCATGAACAAAAAGCTGATCTCCAACAGCCTGAACGTGCTGTATGCCAAGATCGGCCAGTGCCACAGCAAGGCCCTGACCACCGAGGTGAGTGCCTACCTGATGATGGCCGTGGCCAAGATGTTCCGCCTGCTGTACTCGGCCGAGCCCCACAACGCGTCCAGTATGTTCAGCATCGGTGCCCACCGCTGGCGCGGCTATTCCGACGCCGTGATGCGCATGTCCGAGGCCAATGTGGAAGCCCTGCTGGCCGGGGAGGACCTGAAGGGTGCCGAGGGCGTAAAGGACCCCGCCTGCCTTGCCATGACCACCGAGAGCCTGACCCGCGAGTTCCCGCTGTACACCCCCAGCCTGCTGAATCTGGTCAAGACCAGCGAGACCCACGTCAAGGGCCTGACCCCCGAGGACTGAAATCCCGTCGTACTGGGGTGATATTCCTGTGAATTGTTCCCCAAAACTCTTGCATCTGTGCACCAAAAACGGTATAAACAGAGTAGAAGATTCTGGAAAGGACAACATTTCCACCGATCAAGAGGAGGACAATACCTATGTCGAACAAGATTTCCCGCCGTGCATTCCTGAAGTGTGCAGGTGTTTCCGCTGCAGCGGTCGGCTCTGCCAGCCTGCTGAGCGGCTGCAAGACCAATGGCAGCAACACCACCGTCAACGACGTGAAGGTGGGCGACACCGTCAAGAACTGGAACGGTCTGGGCGTGCAGCTGTCCAGCGTGTTCCACCTGACCCAGGACCCCGCACAGCCCGGCTATGAGTACCTGGGCGTGCGCGTGACCGTGCTGAACCGCAGCAAGACCGACTCCTATACCATCGGTGCACAGGGCGTGGATGCCATCAACGCCGCTTACCCCGTGCCCCCGCTGGAGAACGTGGACGCCAACTTCCAGGCCATGGCCGCTGCTACCACCGACTTTGTTGCCACCTGCGACGGTCAGGGTGCTGCCATCAGTGCCACGGTGTCCCTGTACAACTCCAACTCCCAGAGCTTCTCCGACAGCGAGAGCCTGCCCCCGCAGGGCTCCGGCTACATCGTGCTGATGCTGATGGTGCCCAAGAATTGGAAGGAGCTGCAGGTGACCTACATGCCCACCTTTGCCCCGGACAAGACCCTGACCTTTACCATGAAGGCCGCCGATGTGATCCGCGGATAATTGCATTCGATTTCGTCCATTTTGTACGATATGCCCACAGAATGTTCACAATTATTTTATAAAAAGCATTGACTTTTGCGGTCATTTCGCCTATTGTATAAGTAACTTCCATTGGCATAAACTGTATAATTTTACATTCCAGGAGGAGGAACAAAATCATGTCTACCGTTTTCTCCCGCCGCTCGTTTCTGAAATACACCGCCGTGGCCGCCGTGGCTGTGGCCGGTACCAGCCTGCTGGGCGGCTGCTCTGGTTCTGGCGCAGAAACTGCGATCCAGACCACCTATCCCAGTGATAATGTCGTGCTGAAGGTAAAATCCACTCTGGAATCCCTGGAGTATGACCCCAAATCCGGCAACGCGACCTTTACGATCCATATCGTCAACGGCCGCAAGAATCCCATCGTCGTGAGCCCCAATCGTTTTGCAGTCAAGGCCTACGATAAGAACAACAACTGCATCGCAAACATCTTTGTTGGTTCTACCCAGGGCAGCCTCAACGCCGCCCTGGTCCCTGGCTATACCAACCCCATCAGCCGCGGTAAGGAGTGCATCTGCACCGTTATTGCATCCGGCCTGCCTGTAGAGACTGAGAATTCTGAGGATACCGAATGCCCCATCGCCTCCCTGCGTATCATCTACACCCCGGATACCGAGTACAACGAGTACACCGCAAACTGGATCATCTCCCCGGATACTGCGGTCCCTGCTTTGGGCTGACCCTTACACCATATTTTGTTGATAAACGGAGGAACGTATCATGTCTTACACTTTTTCCCGGCGTGATTTTCTGAAGTATTCTGCCCTCACCGCTGTGGCTGTGGCCGGTGCCGGCCTGCTGACGGGCTGTGAGATCCAGGACCCCAACAACCCTGTTATCAAAAAGCTGGGTTACGGCACGACCCTGGGCACCACCGGCGGCCTGCTGAAGAGCGTGGATAAGGATAGCACTACCGGTAACGGGGTCTTTACCTTCACGGTGAAGAACAACTCCGATGCTCCCCTTCATATGGCCACCCCCAACGAGAGATTCGTAGTAAAGGTCCTGGACAAAGACGGCAACAGCAAGTGGAGCAACTATTTCAACCTGTCCATCGAGGCTGTTCTGGGGGAGGACGGCAAGGCTCCTGATATTCTCCCCGAGCTCCCGCCCCGGACTGTAGGTGAGTACAAGGTCCATGTCCCCGACTATGCCGGGCATGCTCCCAACCCTGAGGACACCCTGGAGTTCACCTATATCCCCAACCCGGCCAAGTCTCCTCAACTCCGCATGACCTGGAAGATCCCTGGTGCCGACCTTGTCAAGTCTAACGAGGGTACCGGCAAGTAATTCTCCCTTTTATCGCACTTCAGCCCGCACCCTTGGTGCGGGCTTTTTTGACCCTTTTGTTGGGCAGTTCGCCGCAAAATGCCTATCGTTTTTTAGTGATTTTGTGTCTTGTGCACAGTTCCATTTTCCGGTACAATAAAAGAACAAGCAACGGACAAAGCGCAGCGGCAGAGCCACTTGCCGCCGCGCTGTTATATTTTGCGGCGGGTACGCCCGCCCGGCTGAAAAGGAGTGCTGTCTGTTATGATCAACATGGTCAAGCTGCCCACCAAGAAAAGCGACCTGTTCCTGCGCGTTGCCAAGGGACATTTTGCCACCAGCCACAGCCACATCAACTATTACATCGACGTCACCACCCAGAAGTCCCGCCTGTCGGAGGCCAAGGCCGTGGCCAGAGAACTGGTAAGTGCCTACCAGCACAGCACCATCGTGGACACCGTGCTCTGTCTGGACGGCACCCAGGTCATCGGCACCTGTCTGGCCAATGAGCTGACCAAGGACGGCTTTGCCAACATGAACGCCCACCAGACCATCTATGTCATCACCCCGGAGTACACCACCGGCAGCCAGATCATCCTGCGCGACAATCTGGCCCCCATGGTCAAGGGCAAGCATGTGCTCATTCTGGCGGCTTCCATCACCACCGGCTACACCGTGCAGGCCGCTGTGGAGGCCGTGAACTACTACGGCGGCATGGTGGCCGGGCTTTCGGCCATTTTCGCCACCACCCACGAGTGCCTGGGCTACCCGGTCACCTCCATCTTTGACCCCGCCAGCCTGCCGGACTACGCCAGCTTCGACAGCCGCGACTGCCCCCTGTGCAAGGCCGGCCAGCACATCGACGCCCTGGTCAACAGCTTCGGCTATTCGGCCCTGTAAGGAGACCCCCAATACAAAAGCGTCTGCAGAAGCCTCTGCAGACGCTTTTTGTTTGCCCGGGGCACCGGGTCATTGTTTTTTGGGGAACACAAAGGGATTGCAGCGGTATACCGCCACCAGATACAGGGCCATAAAGCACCAGATCACCGGCTCGCACAGGATCACCGCATTGTAGGCAAAGTGCGGGATGAACACCAGCACGAACACCACCTTGCCCAGGAACTCGATGACACTGGAAAACAGCGGCAGCACCTTTTCGCCCAGGCTCTGCAGGGCATAGCGGGTGGACAGCAGCACCCCCAGCACCGCATAGAAGGGGGAAGTCCAGCACAGATAGCGTGCGCCGTTTTCCAGCACGAGGACCTCCGACGAGCCGGACACCATGCGCACCAGCCACTCGGCGCTCACCTGCATCAGCAGCACCGTCACCACCATGACCACCAGCGAATACAGGTAGATCTCCCGCATGCCCTTGCGGATGCGCTCCGGCTGGCCTGCGCCGTAATTCTGGGAAACGAAGGTGGACGCCGCATTCGCCATGGCGATGAGCGGCATATCCGTGAAGGCAAACAGCTTGCGGGCCGCCGTGTGTCCGGCGATGGTCAGGGTGCCCAGCCCGTTGATGCCGTACTGCAAGATCACCGAACCGGCAGACACGATGCTGCTCATCAGGCCCATGGAGATGCTCTGGCTGAACAGGTCCCAGTACAGCTTGCGGCCCACGTCCAGATGCTTCCGGCCCGGGATGAGGATGCGCACCCGCGCCATGACATAGAGGATGCACAGCACCACCGACACGCCCTGTGCGATCACGGTAGCCACAGCGGCACCGGCCACGCCCATGCCCATCCCAGCAATGAACCACAGGTCCAGCACCACGTTCAGCGCCGAGCTGAGCAGCAGGAACACCAGCGGCATCACACTGTTGCCGATGGCCCGCAGCAGGCCCGCGCACAGGTTGTAAGCGAACATGACGATGACGCCCAGATCAATGATGATAATGTAGCGGTAGGCATCTTCCAGAATTTCGGCGGGGGTGTCCAGCAGCTCCAGCAGGGGCCGCAGGCCGAAAAAGCCTGCCATGGTGATGGTCAGCGACGCCACCAGTCCGATGACCAGCGACCCGGCCACCGTGCGCTTGAGCAGCTCCTCGTCCTGAGCGCCGTAGGCGCGCGCTGCCACGATGGCAAGGCCGTTGCCGATGCCAAGGCCGAAGCCCACCAGAAGCTCGTAGATGGCTCCGCAGGAGCCAATGGCAGCAAGGGCGGTGTCGCCCAGCACGTTGCCCACGATCATGGTGTCCACGGTGTTGTACAGCTGCTGGAACAGGTTGGAAATGAGAATGGGCAGCATGAACAGCACCAGACTCCTGAAGATGGGGCCGTGCATCAGGTCTACATTCATCTGGAAGAGGTTCTTCTTCCGGGACTGGGTCTGGGTCATAGGGTTCCTCCAACTTTATTTTTACCGCAAAACAAGGGGCCGCCCGGAAAGCAGTCCCTTGTTTTGTCGTTTTATGCAGTTGCTTTTTACGAAGAAGCTGCCCGCGGCGGCCCCTCTCGTGAAAAGGCAGTCAGAGCGGCCCGCAGGCCGCTCTGACTGCAAAATCAAAAACATTTTCCGCTGAAAATTGCCAGAGCGCAAGCGGCGGCAATTCCAATCGTGCTCTTTACAGCTCCTGGGTCTCAAAGCCGTGGCCGGTGAGCACCTCCACGCTGGTAAAGCCGGCGGCCTTGATGGCAGCAGCGGCCTCGTCAAAGCCGTAGGTCAGGCTGGCAATGTCGTGGGAATCGGAGGTGATGATCACCTTGCCGCCCATCTTCTGCCACTCACCCAGCAGCCAGGGGCCAGGGTAGAAGTCCTTGCGGTAGCCGCGGTAAACGCCGCCGGTGCTCACTTCCAGCAGGCAGTCGTTGTCCTTTGCGGCCTGCAAGGCCTTGAGAGCAGCAGCCTTGTAGCGGGGCGACTCCTCGTCGAAGAACTCCCCCTTGGCGTTCAGCTTCTTGATCAGGTCGATGTGGGCCAGAATATCCGGCTTGAGGGCGGCCACCTTTTCCACCTCGGCAAAGTAGGCTTCCACAGCGGCCAGCGGGTCGGCGTCGAAGTCGTCGTTGATGCAGTCCCACAGATCCTGCGGGCGGAAGTCGATCTCGTAATACTTGCCGGTGTTCTTGCCGTACAGGTGGTGTGCGCTGCCGATCCAGTAATCGTAGCCGGTGCGCTTATCCTCGCTCAGGATATCCCACTCGATGCCGCACAGGATATCCACCTTGCCCTTGTACTCAGTCTTGAGCTTTGCGATGGTGGCCTTGTACTGGGCGGTGCGGCTGGGGCTCATGCAGTATTCGCGGTCGCGCTGGGTGTAGCTATGGCCGGTGAAGCCCAGCGTGGTCAGGCCCTGCGCGCACGCAGCACTTGCCATATCCTGCAAGGTATTTTTGCCATCGCACATGGTGGAGTGGCAATGGACACTGGACTTCTTATAATCTGCCATAATTGCTTCACTGCATCCTTTCCTGCTTGACCTTATGGTCAATGACGTGTCGTTTTTCCAGTTCACGGGTCACGTCCTCCACCGTGATGCCGGCGCTGACCATCAGCACCAGAACATGGTAGGCCAGATCACTGATCTCGTAAACGGTTTCTTCCTTGTCCTCTTTTTCGCCTGCAATGATGACCTCGGTGCACTCTTCGCCCACCTTTTTCAGGATCTTCTCCTTGCCCTTTTCAAACAGGTAGGTGGTGTAGCTGCCCTCTTTGGGGGAATCCTTGCGGCCTTTGATCAGTTCATACAGGCCCTGCCAGCTGAACTGTTTCAGCTCCGGGGAGACGTATACTTCGTTGAAGAAACAGCTCTCGGCCCCGGTGTGGCAGGCCGGGCCGGACTTGACCACTTCCACCACCAGTGCGTCCTTGTCGCAGTCGGCAGTGATGGACACCACCCGCTGCACGTTGCCGCTGGTCTCGCCCTTGCGCCAGATCTCCTGACGGCTGCGGCTCCAGAACACGGTGCGACCTTCGGCAATGGTGAGGTCCAGCGTCTCAGCGTTCATGTACGCGAGGGTAAGCACCTCTTTGGTGTAGTGATCCTGCACGATGGCAGGGATCAGGCCCTTTTCGTCAAATTTCAGCTCCATGGTCGTTTCTCCCTCCCCGGATGGGGATAGCTCTAGTTTAGCGTATTCGGCTTGCAAACGCAAGAGGTACGGCGTATTTTTACAGGCGCATTTCCACGCCATTCTCCGCCAGATATTCCTTCAGGTCCCGGATGGTCAGCAGCTTCTGGTGGAAGATGCCGGCCGCAAGGCCCGCGTCGATGCCCTTGTGGTGGAACAGCTCCAGAAAATCCTCTTTTTTTCCGGCACCGCCGCTGGCGATGATGGGCACGTCTACGCGGGCCGCCACAGCGTCCAGCATTTCCAGATCAAAGCCATTGCGCACGCCGTCGGTGTCGATGCTGTTCAGGCAGATCTCACCGGCACCGTGGTCCACGCACCAGCGGATCCAGTCCAGCGCATCCCGGCCGGTGTCTTCGCGGCCGCCCTTGGCGAATACCCGGAACTGGCCGTTCACCCGTTTGACATCCGCCGAGAGCACCACGCACTGGTTGCCGTAGCGCCGGGCTGCCGCCGGGATCAGGTCGGGGTCGCGCAGGGCACCGGAGTTGACGCTGACCTTGTCGGCACCGCATTTCAGCACCCGGTCAAAGTCCTCCAGCGTGTTGATGCCGCCGCCCACGGTGAGCGGGATGAACACCTCGCTGGCCACCCGGGTGAGGATGTCGGTGAAGAGGGCGCGGCCCTCAAAGCTGGCGGTGATGTCGTAGAACACCAGCTCGTCGGCCCCGGCCGCATTGTACATCCGGGCCATCTCCACGGGGTCGGCCACATCCCGGATGCCCTCAAAGTTCGTGCCCTTGACCACGCGCCCGCTGCGCACGTCCAGGCAGGGGATGATGCGTTTTGTGATCATATCGGTTTCCCCTCCGTTCAATCCTGTACCAGTTGTACGCAGCGTTCAAGGTCCAGTGCGCCGGTGTACAGGCTCTTGCCCAGAATCGCGGCTGCGGTGCCCATCTCTTTCAGTTCCAGAAGCTCCGCCTCGGACGAGATGCCGCCGCTGGCCGTAAAGGCCACGCCGGGCACCTCTGCTGCCAGCTGGCGGTACAGGGCCAGATTGGTGCCCTGCATGGCACCGTCGCAGGCGATATCGGTGTAGATGATGGCGGTGCACCCGGCGTCTGCCAGCCGCCTGCAGAAGTCCACGCCCGGCTCGGCGCTGACCTCTTTCCAGCCATGGATGGCCACATAGCCGTCCTTGGCATCCACGCCCACGGCGATCCTGTCGCCGTATTTTTGCAGCATCCGGGCGGTAAACGCAAAGTCCGTCACCGCCACGCTGCCCAGGATGCAGCGCCCCACGCCGAGAGCGAGGTACTTTTCTATGCGCTCCTCGGTGCGGATGCCGCCGCCCACCTCGATGTACAGCCCGCCCTGTTTGGCCAGTGCGGCAATGGTGTCGTAATTGGAAAGGGTGCCGTCCTTCGCGCCGTCCAGATCGACAACGTGCAGGTTCCGGGCACCCGCCGCCAGGAACACCCGTGCCTGGGCACAGGGATCCTCGCCGTATACGGTCATGCGGCTGTAGTCGCCCTGGGTCAGGCGCACCACCTTGCCGCCGCGCAGGTCAATGGCTGGAAACAGTTGCATCATATTCTCCTTATAACTCCGCAAACGCTTTCAGGATGCGCAGGCCGGTGTCGCCGCTCTTTTCCGGGTGGAACTGGGTGCCGTACACCTTGCCCGCCCGTACCGCGCCGGTGACCGGGATGGAATACTCGCTGGTCGCCAGTGTACTCTCGGTACAGTTCTTGCCGTAATAGCTGTGGACGTAATATACATACTCGCCCTCGCGGATATACTGGAACAGCGGGTCGTCTTTCACGATGTGCAGTGCGTTCCAGCCGATCTGCGGCACCTTCAGGCTCTTGTCCGTCAAGTCCGGCTCCAGCGGGCACACCTCGCCTTGGATAAATCCCAGGCCCGCGTGCTCGCCGTACTCATAGCTTTTTTCAAACAGCAGCTGCATGCCCAGGCAGATGCCCAGCAGCGGCTTTTTTTCCGCTTCGGCCCGGATGACCGGCACAAGGCCGGTGGCCACCAGCTTGTCCATGGCGTCGCCAAAGGCACCCACGCCGGGCAGGATGAGCCGGTCGGCTTTGCGGATGATATCGGGGTCGGCGGTGACCACCGTGTCCTGCCCCAGCTGTGCAAGGCTGGATTTCAGGCTGAACAGGTTGCCCACGCCGTAATCCATGATCGCGATCATACCAGCAGTCCTTTCGTGGAGGGGATCTCGTCCTTGTGAGCTTCGTCGATCTTCACCGCCGCACCCAGCGCATGTCCGGCCCCCTTGAAGCAGGCTTCGAGGATGTGGTGAGTATTTTCGCCCGCAAATTGTACAAAGTGGACGGTGGCGGGCACGCTGCGGGCAAAGCCCAGCCAGAATTCCTTGGCGCATTCCACGTCAAAATCGCCCACCTTCTCGGTGGTGCAGTGGATGTCCCAGTTCAGGGTGCAGCGGCCGGACAGGTCCACCGCGCACAGGATCAGCGCTTCGTCCATGGGCAGGTGGAAGCTGCCGTAGCGCTGGATGCCGCGCATATCGCCCAGCGCCCGGGCAAACGCCTGCCCCAGCGCGATGCCCACATCCTCGGTGGTGTGGTGGTAGTCCACCTCCACGTCCCCGTGGCAGGTGAGCACCAGATCGAACCGGCCGTGCCGGGCAAACAGCTCCAGCATGTGGTTCAGGAAGCCGCACCCCGTGTCGATCTCGTAACGGCCGGAGCCGTCCAGATCCAGCGTCAGGTCGATCTGGGTCTCGTTGGTGTTGCGTTCCAGAGAGATCATCCGGTTTTCCATGGTTCATTCCTCCAGAATTTTGTCCAGTGTTTCCACAAGGGCCTGCATCTGCTCCGGCGTGCCGATGGTGATGCGCAGCCAGTTGGCGATGCGGGGTGCGTCAAAATGCCGCACCAGAATGCCGTTTTCTTTTAACTTTTTGTATAGTGTTCCACCGTCTTTCCGGTTCGTACTTGCAAACAGGAAGTTGGACCGGCTGTCCAGCACTGCAAAGCTGCGGGCTTCCAGCTGCTGCTTCGTCCAGGTGCGGGTGTCCACGATGGCGGCACGGGTGCGGTCAAAGTAGGCCGTATCTTCCAGCGCGGCCTGCCCGGCTTTCAGGGTCAGGCGGTTGATGTTGTAGGGGTTCAGGCTGAACTTGACCCGGTTCAGGTCGGCAATGAGCTTTGCATTGCCCATGGCCAGACCCAGCCGGGCACCGGCCAGCTGGCGGGACTTGGAAAAGGTCTGCACCACCAGCAGGTTCTCGTACCGGTCGATGAGGGGCACGCAGCTCTCGCCGCCAAAGTCCACATAGGCCTCGTCCACGATGACCACGTTGTCGGGGTTGGCCTGCAGGATGCCCTCGATGGCGCTGCGCGGCAGGGCAAGGCCGGTGGGGGCGTTGGGGTTGGCGATGACGATGGTCTGGTGCAGGCCATCGTAGTCCTTCGGGTCCAGCGTGAAATCATCCTTCAGCGGGATGATGTGGCTGGGGATGTGCAGCAGCCCGCACCACACGCCGTAGCAGCCATAGGTGATGTCGGCATAGGCCAGCGGGTGCTGTTCGTCGCAGAAGGCCCGCAGCGCAAAGAACAGGTTCTCGTCGCTGCCGTTGCCGGGCATGATCTGATCCGGCTGCAGGCCAAAATGGGCCGCCGCTGCCCGCAGCAGGTCGGCACAGGCGGGGTCGGAGTAAAGGCGGAGCTTTTCCACCTCGGCTTCACTCACCGCCGCCACCACCGCTGGGGACGGCAGATAAGGGCTTTCGTTGGTGTTCAGTTTGATGTACTGCTGGTCCTGCGGCTGTTCGCCCGGCGTATAGGGGGTGACAGCGGACAGGGTGGGGGAAAGAAAACGGCTCATGAATTATATCCTCCAGTTTTCTTTTATCGGCAAGCGGCCTCGCCCTCTCCGTCATTGCTTACGCCGTGCCACCTTGCTCCCCGCTTTGTCGCTTACGCGACATCTCTCCCCAGCTGGGGAGAGTCTGTCAGAGGGAGAGGCAAGAGCCGTACCGTAACGTTCTTGGCTCTCCCTTTGGGAGAGCTGTCACCGAAGGTGACTGAGAGGGCGAGCCATTTTTCACTTCTCGTACCGGATGGTCACGCTCTTTGCGTGGGCGTGCAGGCCCTCGCGCTCCGCAAAGTCGGCAATGCGGGGGGCCACTTCGCCCAGTGCCTCGCGGGTGTAGTAGATAAAGCTGGACTTCTTGACGAAGTCGTCCACGCCCAGCGGGCTGGAGAAGCGGGCCGTGCCGCTGGTGGGCAGGGTGTGGTTGGGGCCGGCGAAATAATCGCCCAGTGCCTCCGGCACGTTGCGGCCCAGGAAGATGCTGCCCGCGTTTTTGATCTCGTTCAGCACGCCGAAGGGGTCCTCCACGCACACTTCCAGATGCTCCGGGGCGATGATGTTGCAGGCTTCGATGGCCTTGTGCAGGTCGGTGCAGAGGATGATCTTGCCGTTGTCGTCCACGCTGGCGCGGGCGATGGCGGCGCGGGGCAGCTGAGGGATCTGCACTTCCAGCTCCGCCTGCACGGCCTTGGCGAGGTCGGCGCTGTCGGTGACCAGCACGGGGCTGGCCAGCTTGTCGTGCTCGGCCTGGCTCAGCAGGTCGGCGGCCACCCAGGCGGGGTTGCAGCCGCCGTCGGCCAGCACCAGAATCTCGCTGGGGCCTGCGATCATATCAATGCCCACCTTGCCGAACACCTTGCGCTTGGCGGTAGCCACATAGATGTTGCCGGGGCCCACGATCTTGTCCACGGCAGGGATGCTCTGGGTGCCGTAGGCCAGCGCCGCCACAGCCTGGGCACCGCCGGTCTTGAAAATTTTGGTCACGCCTGCCGTGGCGGCGGCGGCCAGAATGACCGGGTTCACCTTGCCGTCCTTCCCGGCGGGGGTGGTCATGACGATCTCGGCCACGCCCGCCACCTTGGCGGGGATGACATCCATAAGCACGGTGGAGGGGTAAGCCGCCGTGCCGCCGGGCACATACACGCCCGCCTTTTCAATGGGGGTGTACTTCTGCCCCAGCACGATGCCGGGCTTATCGTTCACCACAAAGTTCTTGTGCACCTGCTGGCGGTGGAAGTTCTCGATGTTGACCGCCGCCTGCCGCAGGGTCTCGAGGAAATAGGGGTCCATGCCCGCAAAGGCCTCGTCGATCTCTTCCTGTGTGACCTGCAGGTTTTCAATGACAGCCCCGTCAAATTTCAGGGCGTAGTCCTTCAGGGCCTCGTCGCCCCGGGCACGCACATCGGCAATGATGCCGTCCACCACGTCCTCCACGTTCTTCTCGGCGCGGATGTCACGGTTCAGGATCTCTTCGGGCTTCAGCTCGTCGAAGTTGTACAGCTTGATCATCTTGCTTCCTCCTTGTTCTGCAGCTGCGCCCGCAGCTTTTCCAGCATGGTGTCCATTTCAGCGTGCTTGAACTGGTAGCTCGCCTTGTTGGCAATGAACCGGGCCGAGATGGGCAAAAATTCGGTGACCACCTTCAGGCCGTTCTCCCGCAGGGTGGTGCCGGTCTCCACGATATCCACAATGACATCCGACAGGCCTAGGATCGGGGCCAGCTCGATGGAGCCGTTCAGCTTGATGATGTCGATGTCCCGCCCCTGCGAGGCGTAGTAGGCTTTTGCAATGTTGACGAATTTGGTGGCTACCCGCACCGGTCGGCCGGGGTCGTCCTGATAATCGGCCGGGGCCGCCACGCACATGCGGCATTTGCCAAGGCCGGTGTCCAGCAGCTCGTACACGTCGGCTTCCGCCTCGGTGAGGATGTCCTTGCCCACGATGCCCACATCCGCCGCACCGTGTTCGACGTAGATGGCCACATCGCTGGGCTTGACGAGGAAGTAGCGGATGCCGGCCGCCGGGTTCTCCACCACCAGCTTGCGGGTGGCGTTGTAGTCCTCCGGGCAGCCGTAGCCGATGCCGGCCAGCAGATTGTAGACCTTGTCGCCCAGACGGCCCTTGGGCAGGGCCACGTTCAGCATCCCCTTGTCGGTGCTGTTCTTCTGCACCGGCGGCAGGGGAGCGCTCAGGCGGTCCAGCTCGTCCAGATAGACCGCAAAGCCAATGGCACCGGCCCCGGGGGTGAACTGCTGCATCAGCAGGTCGTACCGGCCGCCCTTGAGCAGGGGGCGGGGCAGGGCTTTGAGGTAGCCTTGAAAAACAAGGCCGTTGTAGTATTCCATCTCACCGGCCAGGGTCAGGTCCAGCCGGATGGCACCGCCCGCCTGTTCCAGCGGCCCGGCCAGCCCCTGCAGCTCTGCCACCGCAGCCCGCATGGCGTCGTTGCGGCACAGGGCTTCGGCATGGGGCAGGGTGTCGGCGTAGCCGCCGCAGAGGGTCAGCACCCGGCACAGGGTGTCGGCGGCGTCCGCGTCCAGCCCGGCGGCGAGGGCAGCGGCCCGCAGCTCGTGGGCGTTTTTCTGGCCCAGCTTGCGCAGCAGGCCCGCGCGGGCGTCCTCCGGCACCTGCAAAGCATCAAGCAGGCCGAACAGATAGCCCATGTGGCTCACTTCCAACACCCAGTCGGTGCCCAGCTGCCCCAGCGACTGCGCCGCAAGACACACGGCCTGCTGCACTTCCGCTTCGCCCACACCGCCCAGAAATTCCAGACCCATCTGGCCGATCTCCTTGAAGGTGTGGCTCTCTGCCGAGGGGCGGTAGACGTTTTCGTGGTAGTAGTAGCGCAGCGTTTCGCCGGGGGCGGGCTGCGCCGTTTTGGCAATGGAGAGGGTCACGTCCGGCTTGAGCGCCAGCAGACGGCCGTCCAGGTCGGTGAAGGTGATGACCTGTTCCGACGAAAGAAAGCTGCGGTTGGCCTGATACAGGCTGTACTCCTCAAACCGGCCCATGTGGTACTTACGGCACCCTGCGGCCTCGTACAGCGCCCGCAGTGCAAAGGAGGCACGCTCCTTGGGCTGCAGCGTCGAAAGATCAAATTCCATGTCGGTTCCCCCTGTTCTTCTTACACCATCCTGCACCGGTCCTCCCGGCCGGTGGGTGCGGCACCTTCCGCACACAATGGGCACACCCGGGTGTGTTCTGTCTTTATTTTACTTTATCTTGGTAAAGTTGTAAAGCAGGAAAGTGACGGTGTTTGCAGCTCCATCTTACATTTTTTCGGTGCGTTTGTACAGAAAGGCGAAAATGTTTCACTGCCGGGCCGCAAGAGTTGACGGCGGGCGAACACAAAAAAAGCCACCCGCAGTCTCCTGCGGATGGCTCTGTCAGCACATCTTAACCCAGCAGCTCCAGCACACCGGCCTTGGGGCGGGCACCCACGGCCTGACGCACCAGCTTGCCCTGCTCGAACACCAGCAGGGTGGGGATGCTCATCACCCCGAACTGTGCCGCCAGATCCGGCTGCTCGTCCACATTCACCTTGCCCACCTTGACGTCGGTGCGCTCTTCGGCCACCTCATCCACGATGGGGCTGAGCATGCGGCAGGGGCCGCACCAGCTGGCCCAGAAGTCCAGCAGCACCGGCTTGTCGCTGTGCAGCACTTCCTGCGCAAAGTTTTCGGTCGTAATGGTCACAACTGCCATATTTTATCCCTCCGTAAAAGGTGTTTGTTTTTTCTGACAGCATCAGTATACCCCGGATGCCGCATGTTTTTCCGTGACCGGGTCACACAA
>OOCB01002446.1_pt1 | contig 21101 bp, 19 predicted proteins | sample 1671351 | NCBI WGS metagenome assembly OOCB01 (sample SAMN06348148, study PRJEB24527) | human gut metagenome | biome: human gut; feature: ankylosing spondylitis patient; material: feces | host: Homo sapiens | place: China | collected 2015-10
GGGTGGGTAAAGGGACTCGAACCCTCGACACCCGGAACCACAATCCGGTGCTCTAACCAACTGAGCTACACCCACCATATAGAACCGCAAGGAACGCCGGACGACATGCTCCAGTAAAGAAGTGGCGCGCCAGAAGGGACTCGAACCCCTGGCCTACTGCTTAGAAGGCAGTTGCTCTATCCAACTGAGCTACTGGCGCATAAAAAAGTGGAGCGGGTGACGGGAATCGAACCCGCATCCCCAGCTTGGAAGGCTGGTGCCCTGGCCATTGTGCTACACCCGCATGCGCCCTCCGCGAAATCGTCAGCTTTGTCATATTACCATATACTGCTTGGTTCTGTCAAGAGAAAAATTGAAATTTTCCGCCCTCAGAAAATCCCAGGAAAAATCCTCGAACATCTGTTGCAAACCCGGATTTTCTGTGATATAATCGAAAAAAGTACCCGGTAAAGGAGCGGACATCATGGCCCAGCTGACCAAAATGCAGCAGAAAATCTATGACTACATCGTCCAGGCCATCCAGGACCAGGGGTATCCCCCCTCGGTGCGGGAGATCGGCGAGGCCGTGGGGCTGAAGTCCCCCTCCACGGTGCACTTTCACCTGAAGCACCTGGAGGAGCTGGGCGTCATCGGCAAGCAGGCCGGAAAGGGCCGTGCCCTGACCCTGACGGAGGCGCCCCAGGAGAACCAGGTGCCCATTGTGGGCAATGTGGCCGCCGGGTCCCCCATTCTGGCCCAGGAGTGCATCGAGGATTACCTGACCTTCGACACCGGCGGCCGGGACGGGGAGTATTTCGCCCTGCGGGTCCGGGGCGAGTCCATGATCAATGCCGGCATCCTTCCGGACGACCTGGTGGTGGTGCACCAGCAGCCCGCCGCCAACAACGGCGAGATCGTGGTGGCCCTGCTGGGGGACGAGGCCACGGTGAAGCGCCTGAAGCGGCAGGGGAGAGAGGTCTGGCTCCTGCCGGAAAACCCGGCCTATCAGCCCATCGACGGGCGGGAGGCCCGGATCCTGGGCAAGGTGGCCGCCGTCATCCGCCGGTATTGACACGCCGGGCCCAAGCCGCTATAATAATAGCCAATCGAACAGCGCGACGATCGGAAAGAGTATGCCGCGCAGCTCCGGCAAGAGAGGGACGGCCACCGGCTGCAAGCCGTCCTGCGGGGTGCGGCAGAAGGTGCGTCCGGGAGCGCGCGGGATGTGGAAGCCCGCCGCATGGCCTGCGTCAAAGGCCCTCAAGCGACAAACGAGAGTGGAACCGCGAGACATCGCCTCTCATGCCCCTGGGCATGGGAGGCTTTTTGTTTGCCATCGAAAACTGACGATTGAAGGAGAACACACCATGTATCTGTATAATTCCGCCACCCATCGGAAAGAGGAGTTCAAGACCCACACCCCCGGCCATGTGGAGATGTACACCTGCGGCCCCACGGTGTATCACTTTGCCCACATCGGCAACCTCCGCAGCTATATCATGGAGGACGTGCTGGAGAAATACCTGCGCTACGCCGGATACAGCGTCAACCGGGTCATGAACATCACCGACGTGGGCCACCTGACCTCCGACGCCGACCAGGGCGAGGACAAGATGCTCAAGGGCGCCCGGCGGGAGCACAAAACCGTCATGGAGATCGCTCAGTATTACACCGACGCCTTTTTCGAGGACTGCCGCAAGCTGAACATCAAGCGCCCCGACGTGGTCCAGCCCGCCACCGGCCTCATTGACGACTATATCAGGATCATCACCCGCCTGCTGGACACCGGCTATGCCTATGTGGCCGGGGGCAACGTGTATTTCGACACCAGCAAGCTGGAGCGGTACTATATCTTCAACGACCACAACGAGGAGGACCTGGCCGTGGGCGTCCGGGAGGGCGTGGAGGAGGACACCAACAAGCGCAACCGCAACGACTTCGTCCTCTGGTTCACCAAGTCCAAGTTCGAGGATCAGGCCCTGAAATGGGACTCCCCCTGGGGCGTGGGCTATCCCGGCTGGCACATTGAGTGCTCCGGCATCTCCATGAAGTACAACGGCGAGTATCTGGACCTGCACTGCGGCGGCATCGACAACGCCTTCCCCCACCACACCAACGAAATCGCCCAGTCCGAGAGCTATCTGGGCCATCTCTGGTGCCCCCAGTGGTGCCATGTGGCCCACCTGAACACCGAGGGCGGCAAAATGTCCAAGTCCAAGGGCGAGTTTTTAACCGTGTCCCTGCTGGAGCAGAAGGGGTATGATCCCCTGGCCTATCGCTTCTTCTGCCTGCAAAGCCACTATCGCAAGAGCCTGGTGTTCACCTGGGAGAATCTGGACAACGCCGTGGCGGCCTATAACAAGCTGCTGGCCAAAATCGCCGCCCTGACCCCCGGCAAGGGAGACGTGGACCCGGCGGCTCTGGAGGAGCTGAAGGCCCGCTTCACCAAGGCCATGGACAACGACCTGAACACCTCCATGGCGGTGACGGTGCTCTATGACGTGCTGAAGGCCAGGACCACCGACGCCACCAAGCTGGCGGCTCTGGACAGCTTCGACCAGGTGCTGGGCCTGAAGCTGACGGAGAAGGCGGCGTCCCTGCGCAAGACCCAGGCGGCGGCTCCCGCCGCCGGCGGCTTCACCGTGGTCTGCGAGGACGGCGGCCAGGATCCCCAGGTGGAGGCCCTGATCCGGGCCCGGGCCGACGCCAAGAAGGCCAAAAACTTCGCCGAGGCCGACCGTATCCGCGATGAGCTGAAGGCCCAGGGCGTGGAGATCACCGACGTCCCCGGCGGCGTCCGCTGGAAGCGGGCATAAGTCCCCAATAAGCAGCAAGCCCGCCGCGCATTTTTCCTTCGTACCCATTGCGCATCCGGGCCGCATGGGGTATAATAAAACGTCAAATCTCTGAAAGAAAAAGGAGAGATCCATATGCAGGCAATCATACTGGCAGCAGGCATGGGCAAGCGGCTGAAGGAGCTGACCCAGGACCGGACCAAGTGCATGGTGCAGGTCAACGGGGTGGCCCTGATCGACCGGATGCTCCATCAGATCGAAAGCCGCCATCTGTCCCGCATCGTCATCGTGGTGGGCTATGAGGGCGAAAAGCTCATGAAATATATCGACACCCTGGGCATCCGGACGCCCATTGTCTATGTCCAGAACCCCATTTACGACAAGACCAACAACATCTATTCCCTGGCCCTGGCCAAGGACTATCTGTGCCAGGACGATACCCTGCTGTTTGAGTCGGATCTGATCTTCGAGGACGCCGTCATCGACCAGCTGCTGGACGACCCCTGGGAGACCCTGGCCCTGGTGGACAAGTACGAAAGCTGGATGGACGGCACCTGCGTGAAGCTGGGGCCCGATGACAGCATCGCCTCCTTCGTCCCCAGCAAGAATTTCCGGTTTGAAGAGGCCCACGAATACTACAAGACCGTGAACATCTACAAGTTCGGCCGCCACTTCTCCCGGACCCACTATGTTCCCTTCCTGGAGGCCTATTCCAAGGCCCTGGGCAACAACGAATACTATGAGCAGGTGCTGCGGGTCATCACCATGCTGGACGACCCGGAGATCCGGGCCAAGCGCCTGAATGGCCAGCTGTGGTACGAGATCGACGACATCCAGGACCTGGACATTGCCTCCTCCATGTTCGCCCAGGACCCGGACCTCCAGGTCAGCCTCATGCAGGGACGTTACGGCGGCTACTGGCGCTATCCCCAGCTGCTGGACTTCTGCTATCTGGTGAACCCCTATTTCCCGCCCCAGCGGCTGATCGACGAGATTCAGGCCAATTTCACCCCCCTGCTGACCCAGTATCCCTCCGGTATGCGGGTGAACGCCCTGCTGGCGGCCAGGAACTTCGCCGTCCACCAGCAGAACATCCTGGTGGGCAACGGCGCGGCGGAGCTGATCAAGGCCCTGATGGCCCGGCTGGAGGGGGCCACCGGCTTCATTCGCCCCACCTTCGAGGAGTACCCCAACCGCTATCAGGACCGGCCCAACGTCTGCTTCACCCCGGCGGGCCCGGACTTCCGGTACACCGCTGACGACCTGATGGCCTTCTTCGGCCCCCAGGACATCGACAACCTGGTGCTCATCAACCCCGATAACCCCACCGGCAACTATATTCCCGCCCCGGACGTGCTGCGCCTGGCGGACTGGGCGCAGGAGAAGGGCATCCGCCTGATCCTGGACGAGTCCTTTGCCGACTTTGCCGACGAGGCGGACAACACCTTCATCCGCCAGGACCTGCTGGACCGGTACAGGAGGCTGTATGTGGTCAAGAGCATCTCCAAGTCCTATGGCGTCCCCGGCCTGCGGCTGGGGGTCCTGGCCTCCGGCGACCAGGACCTGATCGCCGCCCTGAAAAAGGACGTGGCCATCTGGAACATCAACTCCTTTGCCGAGTTCTATATGCAGATCGAGGAGAAGTATAAGAAGGACTATGCCCGGGCCCTGGAGCTGATCCGGGCTGAGCGGGCCCGCTTCCGCCGGGAGCTGGAGAAGCTCCCCAACCTGCGGGTGATCCCGTCCCAGGCCAACTATCTCATGGTGGAGCTGCTGGGCGGCCTGTCCGCCCGGGCCATCACCCGGGAGCTGCTGGTGAACCGCTGCATCCTGGTGAAGGACCTGTCTCCCAAGCTGGGCGGGCAGCAGTATCTCCGCCTGGCCGTCCGGGACACCCGGGACAACGACCGGCTGCTGGAGGCCCTGCGGCCCCTGTGCGGCGCATAAAAGCATACATTGCCCCCTCCGGCCGGGCCGGAGGGGGAAATTTTGTGCCGCGCTTTTTCATACCACAAAAATTTTTGTCCACTTCATATGCTAATTTGTTGGAAAATTCGACTCTTTCCGGTGGACACCCCGCCCCCCGCAGTGCTATACTATTACTGAATACGACACAGTGTCTGCTTTTTATAACATATCTTGCAACGGGGTGATACGATGAAAACCATGCGTAGAGGAACGAGTATATTGCTGTGCCTGGCGCTGCTGCTGGCGGCCCTTCCGGTGATCCTGCCGGTATTTACATCAGCCACCGCCGCCGACGACCAGGAGGAGCAGCTGCTGGGGACCCTGAGCCAGCGGTTCGAGGCCAGCGGCCCGGGGGTCATTTCCTCCGGCTCCGGCGACGCCGGCGGAAAATCCTACGGCGCGTATCAGTTCTCCAGCCGCAGCGACATTCCCCGGGCCTTCTTCCGGTGGTGCCAGTCCTCCTCCGATACATATTACCGCTCCATCGGCAACCGGCTGGCCGCCGCCTATGAGGCCGACGGGGGCTATGGCTCCAGCTTCGACGCCACCTGGCGGGCCCTGGCCAACGAGGACAGCGACGGCTTTATGCGGGTGCAGCGCAATTATGTCCGCCGCAGCTACTATGACCCCATCGTCCGGTCCATCGAGTCCGCCGTGCCGGGGTTCGACATGGATAACTACAGCATCGCCCTGCGCAACGTGTTCTGGTCCCGTGCCGTGCAGCACGGAGTGGGCGGCTCCTCGGGCTTTTCCAGCAGCGACGGCCGGGGCGGCGCCACCGGCGTCATTATGCGGGCCTTCGACGCTCTGGGCGGCTTTGCCAATCAGCCTGAGGCCCAGCTCATCGAGGCCATTTACAACGAAAGCGGCGCCGTGCGGGAGCCTCAGTCAGACTCCTACGGCGTTATGACCGGCCCCACCGCCGACAAGTACGGCGTCACCGGCAAGGTGCTGAAGTATTACGACGGCAACTCCGGTGACGTGCAGCTGGGCGTATACGCCCGCCTGCGGATCAATGAGCCCGCCAAGGCCCAGGTGATGCTGGCGGACTACGGCTTCAAGGACGCCACGGTGGGCGAGGGCGTGTATCAGCTGCGCTCCTCCGCCAACAGCAGCCTGACGGCCACCCCCGGCTCCTCGGGCCTGACCCTGAACGCCGTCACCGGCGGCAAAAATCAGCAGTTCCGCCTGGACTATCACGCCAGCGGCTACTATACCATCACCTGCCAGGAAAACGGCCTGCGGCTCACCGCCGGTAAAAACGGCGTCACCCTGGCCAAGGCGTCCACGGACAAGGGCCAGCTGTGGAAGGCCGCCGTGTATAACAGCGGCTTCTCCCTGCAGAACCGGGGCACCGGCACCTATCTGTCCGTGTCCTCCAACGCCGCCGGCGGCCGCCTGGTGCTGTCGGAAACCGCCCTGCAATGGCAGCTGGCCCTGGCCGGGGCCGGCTGGACCCTGGACGGCGCGTCCTATCCCACGGTGAACTCCACCCTGACGGTGGGGCAGACGGGCTTCCCCTTCCGGGGCACCCTGCGCAACTCCTATAACATCCGGAGGGTGACGGTGTCCATCCTCCGCTCCAACGGCGCCAACGCCATCACTCCCGCCACCGCCTCCCCCAATGCCAAGAGCTATGATCTGTCCCGGCTGGACGACGCCGTGGCCTTCTCCCGGCTGGGAGTGGGAGGCTATACCCTGGTCATCGCGGCGGAGAACACCGCCGGGGACAACTATCGCCTGGAATCCCGGTTCTATGTCACCGACGGCTCCTATGTGGTGTCCTTCGATCCCTGCGGCGGCGCCTGCTCCGAGAGCACCCGCCTGGTCTCCGCCGGTCAGAAATACGGAACCCTGCCCACCCCGGTGAAGGAGGGCTGCGCCTTTGTGGGCTGGTTCACCCAGCCGGAGGGCGGCCAGCAGATCACCGCCAACAGCACCACCGGGGCCGGCAACATCACCCTCTATGCCCACTATCAGGGGCAGTATACCTATCAGTTCCTGAACTATGACGGCTCCGTGTATGCCCAGGGGAAGCTGGCCGCCGGGCAGGCCATCCCCGAGCCCGCCGGAACCCCGGTCCGCCCCGCCGACAGCCAGTATACCTACACCTTCACCGGCTGGCAGGGCTACACCAGCGGCATGACCATCTCCGGCAACGTCACCTTCACCGCCCAGTTTGAGGCCAAGGCGGTGGAGAGCTATCCCCAGGAGATCACCACCGGGGCCTACCGCATCGCAGACGGCTATCTGCGGGCCATCCCCGTGGGCACCACCGCCCGGCAGCTGCTGGCGGGCCTGTCCCCCAGCGACTATATCACCCTGCCGGTCCAGGGCGAGGGCCCTGTAGGCACCGGCATGACCGTCACCTATGCCCGGGACGGCCAGACCCTCCAGACCCTGACCACCGTGGTCACCGGCGACCTCAGCGGCGACGGCCGGGTCACCATCACCGATATGGTCCGGCTGCAGGCCCATCTGCTGGGCAAAAACACCCTCACCGGCGCTGCCCTTCAGGCGGCGGACCTGAACGGCGACGGCCAGGTCACCATCACCGACATGATCCGGCTGCAGGCGTATCTGCTGGGCCGGGGCACCATCCAACCCAACTGAGCAGGAGGGCTTGACCCATGAGAAAGAGAATTTCATCCGTCCTGGCGGGCCTGCTGGCGGCGCTGCTGCTGTGGGGCCTGGCTCCGGTAACGGCGGAGGCCGCCGGGGCCAGTTTCTCCGGCTCCGGCAGCGTCCGGGCCGGTGACAGCGTCACCGTAACCTTCACCGTCAGCGGCTCCAACATCCAGGGCATCACCGCCGTGCTGCACTATGACAGCAGCGCCCTGACCCTTACCGGCACCCGCCAGCTGGTGGGCTCCAGCTGGTCCGTGGATATGAGCGGCGGCAACCTGCTGGCCTATGACCAGTCCCTGTCCAATCCCATCACCGGCAGCGCCGCTGTGCTGGCCGTCACCTTCCAGGTGAAGTCCGGCGTGGCCGCCGGGACCCGGGTCAGCGCCACCATCACCGACATCGTGGCCACCGACGGCAACAGCGACCAGTCCCTGAACGACGCGTCCTGGGCGGCCAGCGTGGCCGCGCCCCCCTCCGGCAACGCCAATCTGGCGGGCCTGTCCTGCGGGGACTATGCCCTGTCTCCGGCCTTCTCCGCCGGAACCACGGAATACAGCGTCACCGTACCCTATGACGTGTCCCGGTTGCCCCTGGATTACCGGGCCGCCGATGGCGGGGCCGATGTATCCGTCAGCGGCAACCAGCTGTCCGTGGGCGTCAACACGGTGGTGCTGACGGTCACCGCAGCCAACGGGGCCTCCCGGCGATACACCATCTCTGTCACCCGGCAGCCGGACCCCAACGTGACCCTCAGCAGCGACGCGTCCCTGTCGGAGCTGACCCCCTCCACGGGGCAGCTGTCCCCGGCCTTTTCCCCGGAAATCACGGAATACGCCGTGTATGTCCCCTATGAGACCTCCAAGATCTCCCTTTCCGCCACCGCCAAGGACAGCAAGGCCCTGGGCGTCACCCAGCCCGATGCGTCCCTGAAGGAGGGCGACAACCTGCTGACCGTCACCTGCACCGCCGAGGACGGCGCCACCCGGGACTATACGGTCCATGTGGTGCGGATGCCGGCCTTTGCTGGTACCCTGCCCCAGATCGGCCAGCCGGAGCCGGAGGATCCCTCTCCGGAGGAGCCCCAGACCCAGACCGGCCCCTTCCGGGCCCTGTGGACGGCCCTGTGCGCCCCGGTGGACCTGCCCCTGAACCGCTGGCTCCCCATGTACGCCATTCTGGCCGCCGGTCTGGTGATTCTGCTGGTGCTGCTGTTCTTTATCGGCCGGGCCGTGGGCATTGCCCGCAGCCGCCGCCGTCTGCCGGACCATCCGGCCCAGATGGAGCCGCCCCAGTCCCCGGCGGAGCCGGAATCTGTACCGGAAACGCCGGAGTCTGTGCCGGAACCTGTACCGGAGCCGGAGGTCCCCGCCGCTTCGGAGGAGATGCCGGTTCCCCCGGTGATCGTGCCGGAAAGCGTCCCGGCGGAGGAAGCCCCCGCCCCGGAGGCTGTCACGCCGCCGGAGGAGGAAGTCCCGGCGGAGGAGACCCCGGCAGAAGAAACTCCGGCTGAACCGGAGTCTGCCCCGGAACCGGAGGAACCCACTCCCGAAACCCCGGAGGAGCCGGAGGACAAGCCCCAGACCCTGGATCGCGACAGCCTGGACGCCCTGCTGGAGGAGATCCGCAACATGGAGCCCTGATTTGAGACAGTCAAAGAGGCCCCCGTTTTCGCTCAGCGAAAACGGGGGCCTCTTTCACGATTATGCAAATTCCATGGGCGTCCGGGTGCAGACCTCCCGGATCTTGGCCTGCAAGCGCTTCAGGTCCTGGAAGGTCTCCGGCTTCTTGCCCGGGTCCCGCAGCAGGGCCGCCGGGTGATACAGGGCTGTCATCCACATGCCGTTTTTCTCAAAAAACTGCCCGTGTTCCTGGGTGATCTTAAAATCCGGCCTGATGATCTCCGCCGCGCTGATGCGTCCCAGGCACACCAGGATCTTCGGCTGCATCAGCTCCAGCTGCCGCCGCAGAAATCCGGCGCAGGCGTCCTTTTCGGTGTTCAGAGGGTCCCGGTTTTTGGGCGGGCGGCACTTGACGCTGTTGGTGATGTAGATTTCCTGCCGCCGCAGGCCGATCATGGCCAGCATATCGTCCAGCAGCTTCCCGGCGGCTCCCACAAAGGGCTCGCCCTGCTGGTCCTCGCTGGCTCCGGGGGCCTCGCCCACCAGCAGCACCTCCGCCGTGGGGGACCCCACCCCGAACACCACATTGGTCCGGGTATCCGCCAGGCCGCAGGCCCGGCAGCTCATGCACTGCTGCCGCAGCTGCTCCCACTGGTCCATATCTTTCCTCCCTTTCCCCGCCTCCGCCCGGGTATCGCGGCAGCTCTCCCGGGGCAGAATGAGGGGGAAGGGAGGCGTCGCCGTGTACTGGCTGTGGCTGTTTTGTCTGTATAGCTTTCTGGGATATCTGCTGGAAAAAATCTTCGCCGCCGTCACCGGGGCCCGGCATCAGGTGCGCAAGTGCTTTCTCCTGCTGCCCCTGTGCCCGGTGTACGGCCTGGCCATGCTGGCGGTGCTACACCTGCCCGCCGACCTGACCCGAGGCTTCCTCCGCCTGGCCTTCTACGGCGGCCTCACGGCCACCGCCGTGGAATACGCCGTGCACTTTCTCTATGACAAGCTGCTGGGGGTCATGTTCTGGGACTATTCCGGCACCCACATGGACCTGAACCGCCGGGTCTGCGTGCCCTTTGCGGTGATATGGGGTCCGTTGACGGCCTTCGCCCTCCGGCAGGTGCAGCCTCTGCTGCACCCCATCGCCCTGCACGCCCCCGCCGGGGCGGGTCTGGCCCTGCTGCTGGTGCTGACGGCGGACAGCTTCTTCACCGTCCGCCTGCTGCGCCGGACCCACAACGTGGACCTGCTGGGCCTGCCCAACCTGCTGGCGTCTCTGCGTTAGCCCAGCACCCGGTCCAGCCAGGCCCCGATGTCGCCGTAAACCGTGTCCCGCATGGCGGCCTCGTTGAGAATTTCATGCCGCAGGCCGGGATACAGCTTCAGGGTCACGTCCTTGATCCCCGCCCGCTTGAAGGCGTCGTGGGTCCGCCGGACACCGGCTCCCATGTTGCCCACCGGGTCGTCCTGCCCGGCAATCAGCAGGATGGGGGCGTTTTTGTCCATCCGGTCGATGTTCCCGGGGGTCTGGTTGAACCGCAGCCCCCGCAGCATCTGGCGGAACAGGCCCACCGTGGCGTCCGCGCCGCACAGGGGGTCCGCCATATACCGGTCCACGTTGTCCGTGTCGGCGGACAGCCAGTCGTTGGGGGTCCGGGGCTTGTCGCCGAAGGCCTTGTTATAGGCCCCGAAGGCCATGTTCGTCACCATCTTGCTGACGGCGTCCGGCCCCTTGAGCCCGGACAGAATTCCCGCCAGCAGCAGGCCGCCCCGGATGGTCATCTCCGGCTGCCAGCCGGTGCCCATGATGATGGCGGCGTCCACTGTGCCGGGATAGCGGATCAGGTACGACCGGGACAGGAACGACCCCATGCTGTGGCCCATCAGCAGGATGGGCAGATCCGGATACTGCTCCCGCAGCCGGTCATGGAGCAGGTGGATGTCGTCCACCACCGTCTCCCAGGTGGCTCTGTCGCCGAAATACACCGGCGTGCCGCCCTCCGGCAGGGACTTGCCGTGGCCCAGGTGGTCGTGTCCCGCCACCAGGATGCCCCGGTCGTTGAGATACCGGGCAAAATCGTCATACCGCAGGATATGCTCCGCCACGCCGTGGGCGATCTGTAAAACGGCAATGGGCTCCCGGTCCGCCGGGGTCCACTGTGCCCCGTGAAGTTGGGTATGGCCGTCGCTGGAAAGAAAGGTTAATTCCTGGAAATCCGTCATGGTAATCCTGTCCTTTCTGTGTTATAATACCCTATATTAGCATACTCTGAAACAAAAAGAAAGAGGAGACTTCTATGGGAACCTATATTCTGGCGCTGGACCAGGGGACCACCAGCTCCCGGGCCATCGTGTTCGACCGCCGGGGCGACATTGTGTCCAAGGCCCAGTTTCCCTTCCGCCAGCTCTATCCCCAGCCCGGCTGGGTAGAGCATGACCCCATGGAGATCTGGGAGACGGAGCGCCGCGCGGCGGCCCAGGCCGCAGCCGGGCTGGAAGGGGAGGTGGCCGGCATCGGCGTCACCAACCAGCGGGAGACCACCATTCTCTGGGACAAGACCACCGGCCGGCCGGTATATAACGCCATCGTCTGGCAGTGCCGCCGGACGGCGGAGTTCTGCGAGGAGCTGAAGCGCCGGGGGCTGGAGGAGCGCATCCAGTCCGCCACGGGCCTGCTGATCGACGCCTACTTCTCCGCCACCAAGATCCGCTGGGTGCTGGACAACGTCCCCGGCGCCCGGGAAAAGGCGGACCGGGGAGAGCTGCTGTTCGGCACGGTGGAGACGTGGCTCATCTGGCAGCTGACCGGCTCCCACGTCACGGACTACTCCAACGCCTCCCGGACCATGCTCTTTGATATCCACCGCCTGTGCTGGGATGCGGAGCTCTGCGAGCTGCTGGAGATACCCATGTCTATTCTGCCCCTTCCCGTGGCCAATAGTCAGGTATACGGCCTGGTGAAAAAGGGCATTCCCGGTTTGGAGAAGCTGGCGGGAGTGCCGGTGTGCGGCGCGGCAGGGGACCAGCAGGCTGCCCTGTTCGGCCAGACCTGCTTCCGCCCGGGCGAGGCCAAGAATACATACGGCACCGGCTGCTTCACCCTGATGAACGTGGGGGAAAAGCCCGTCCGCAGCCGGGCGGGGCTGGTGACGTCCGTGGCCTGGCAGGTGGAGGGCCGCACGGCCTACGCCCTGGAGGGCAGCGTTTTCAACGGCGGCAGCACCATCCAGTGGCTGCGGGACGAGCTGCACCTGATCGACTCCGCCCCGGAGTGTGACCGTCTGGCGGAGTCCGTGGAGGACTCCGGCGGCGTGGTGGTGGTGCCGGCCTTCACCGGCCTGGGGGCGCCGTATTGGGATATGTACGCCCGGGGGGCCATTCTGGGCGTCACCCGGGGCACGGGCCGGGCCCACATCGCCCGGGCGGTGCTGGAGTGCATCGCCTATCAGGTGACGGACCTGATGCTGGCCATGCGGCAGGACGCCGGGTGCGACATCACCGCCCTGCGGGTGGACGGCGGGGCCAGCGTGTCGGACATTCTCATGCAGCTGCAGGCGGATCTGCTGCGCATCCCCGTGGACCGGCCCCGGATGGTGGAGACCACCGCCTTCGGCGCGGCGGCCCTGGCGGGCCTCAGCTGCGGCGTGTGGAGCGATCTGGAGGAGCTGACCCGTCTGCGCCGGAGCCAGCGGGTGTTTGAACCCCTGCGGCCCCAGGCGGACTGCGACCGGGACTATCGCCTGTGGAAGCGCGCCGTGTCCCGTGCATCCGACTGGATTGAGCATTGACAAATTCCTTGCATTGGTATATACTTATCATGATTATTCAGAATCTGAAAGGAGATCATTGCTATGGCATTTTTTGATGAACTGACCAAGAAGGCCCAGCTGGTGGCCGGTGCGGCTGCCGAAAAGGCCAAGGATCTGGCGGAGACCGCCACCGAGAAGGCCAAGGCTGCCACCGACGCCGCCAAGATGAACATGGAAATTCTCTCCGAGCAGCGGGAGATCGAGAAGAACTATCGGGCCATCGGCGAGTGGTTCGTCTCCGAGTTTCAGGGTGAGCTGCCCGACGCCGTGAAGGACGTTGTGGCCGCCGTCAACGCCTCCAAGGAGAAGATCGCCCAGCTGGAGGCCGCCAAGCGCAAGGAGGAAACCCAGGACGAGGAGCCCCAGGAGGAGTCCGGCGATGCCAAGACCTGCTCCGTCTGCGGCACCGTGTCCGACAGCAACTTCTGCCCCCACTGCGGCGCCCCCATGGGCAAGTAAACAACCGATTTAACCGGAAAAGCACGGCTTCGGCCGTGCTTTTCTTTTTATCCCCAAAGGGCAAGCCCTTTGGGGATAAAAGGCTTGCAGTCTGCTGCGCGCATAATTTGTTCGCTGAAAGCGAACAAATTCCACACTTGCAGACTGAGAAGTATTTTCGCCCAGGTACACGCCCCGGGCGAAAATGATCTCACTTGATTTGCCGCCTGCGGGCGGCAAACTCTGCGAGGCTTCTATAGCCTGTCAGTCTTTCTTGGGGTGATAGGTGGGCACCATGTCCGCCACGCAGCGGCGGATGTCCGGGCTGTTGTGCCGGCAGGCCCGCTCCAGAGCCTCCAGCTGGCGGCAGAAGGCCTCGTCGTCCATGTCGATGGGGCGTCCCACATGGATGAGCCGGTTGGCGGTATCCTGCAGGCCCTCCTCGTCCATCAGCAGCTCCTCATACAGCTTCTCCCCCGGCCGCAGACCGGTGTAGATAATGGGGATGTCCACGTCCGGCTCGAAGCCGGACAGGCGGATCAGCTGCCGGGCCATGTCGTCGATCTTCACCGGCTGGCCCATATCCAGCACGAAAATCTCCCCGCCCCTGGCATAGTATCCCGCCTGCAGCACCAGGGACACCGCCTCGGGGATGGTCATGAAGAACCGGGTGATCTCCGGATGGGTCACGGTCACCGGCCCGCCGCAGGCGATCTGCCGCTCGAACAGCGGCACCACGCTGCCGTTGCTGCCCAGGACGTTGCCGAACCGCACCGCCACGAACTCCGTGTCGCTGCGCCGGTCCATCATCTGCACCACCATCTCACACAGGCGCTTGGAGGCCCCCATGATGTTGGTGGGGTTCACGGCCTTGTCCGTGGAGATCAGCACGAAGCGCTTCACCCCGTGGGCCGCGGCGGACTGGGCCATGTTGTATGTACCGAATACGTTGTTCTTGATGGCCTCGTTGGGGCTGTCCTCCATCAGCGGCACATGCTTGTGGGCCGCCGCGTGGAAGATCAGGTCCGGCTGATAGGTGTCCAGCAGATCGTCCACCCGTCCCCGGTCCCGGACGGAACCGATGCACACGTCCAGCGTCAGCTCCGGGTGCTCCCGGCGCAGTTCCATCTGGATGTCGTAGGCGTTGTTTTCGTAGATGTCGAAGATCACCAGCCGCCGGGGCTTGTGCCGGGCGATCTGGCGGCACAGCTCGCTGCCGATGGACCCGCCGCCGCCGGTGATCAGCACCGTTTTGTCGTTGATATAGCCGCAGATCTCCCCCAGGTTCACCCGGATGGGGTCCCGGCCCAGCAGGTCCTGCAGCTCCACCCGGCGGAGCTTGCTGATGGTGACCTCGCCCTTGACCAACTGATAGATGCCCGGCACCACCTGGATCTGGCACCCGGTTTTGCTGCATATGTTCAGAATTTCCTGCCGCCCGGCCCCCTGCAGGGACGGGATGGCGAAGATGATCTTGCGGATGTCGTACCGTTTCACAGCCTGGGGAATGTCCCGGCGGCCGCCCACAATGCGCACGCCCTCCAGAATCCGGCCGCGCTTGGCGGGGTTGTCGTCGATGAGACAGGCCACCCGGCTGTTGAGATGACTGCTGACGGCGTATTCCCGGATCAGCTGCCGCCCGGCCTGGCCCGCGCCGATGATCATCACGTTTTCGGTTCCCTTCTGGCTGCCGGGCACCCGGTTGCGCAGATACCGCACGCCCCGATAGAAAAATCGGATACCGGCGGTGATAAAGAAGCTGCACAGCAGGCCCCACACATAGTACGACCGGGGCATCACAATGTGGAACAGCTTCACGCACCCGAAGCTCAGCCCGCCCAGGATGACATAGGCCAGGATGATCCGCATCAGCGCGTCCACGCTGACAAACCGCCAGATGCTGTTATAGAGGTTGCATAACCAGAACACCGCCAGGCAGATCAGTACCCACCACCAGATGGTGCTCAGATATCCCTGCAGAAACTCCGGCGGAATATCCATGAAGTGGAGGTCGAACCGGGCCCACAGGGCCAGCAGATACGACCCCAGAATCCCCAGAATATCCGCCAGCATGATGATAAGCACCCGCGACAGCCATTTGCGGTCCATTTTTCCGATGTACAAGCCCACGCCGGCGCCCCCTCCCAAAGGCGGAATCCGTTCTTCTCCGCCCTTACTTTCTTACGTGCTAATATAGCATAAAAACCCGAAAAAATCAAGTCGAAAAAACGCTGTTTCGATAACGATAATCATTGGTAACGTTTTCGGTATTTCGTTCGGCTTATGGCTGGCAGTTTTCGATTTTATGTCATGACAGATGCCTTGTTGCCGTAAAAATGCCAAAAAACGGGCGGACATGTCGTCCGCCCGATGAAACCAGTGTGAACGCGGCCCGCCGCCGGTCAACGCGCCCTACTTGGCTCTCCCTCTGGGAGAGCTGTCACCGAAGGTGACTGAGAGGGCCTGCAAGGGCTTCCGATTTTTCCTCTCAGTCGGCTGCGCCGACAGCTCCCCCAAAGGGGGAGCCAAGGGTCAACGGGGGAACGGCGTTTCCGCCGTTCCCCGCCTGAATCTTATCCTCCCTGCAGCAGACTCCCAACCTCCAGCACCACCACGGCCACGGCCTCCCGGGCCCAATAGCCCGGACCCAGGGGCCACCAGCTGGCGCAGCCCAGGGACTCTGCCTCCAGGCCGCAGCGCCCGGCCCATACCGAGGCCCGCAGCTGGTGAAAATTATCCGATGCGATGGCCACCCGGGGGTTAAGCCCCTGCTGCCGGATGATCTCCGCCGTGAAGCGCAGATTCTCCTCCGTGGACCGGGACCGGTCCTCCAGCAGGATGCGGTCCGGGTCAATGCCACGGGCCGCCAGGGTGTTGCGGATGCAGGCCGCCTCGGAGATGGGCTCGTTGTCGTTCTGCCCGCCGGAGGCCACGCACCGGCTTTCCGGATGGGCGGTCAGATAGTCATACGCCGCGTCGATGCGGTCCCGGAGCATCACCGTGGGCTCGCCGCTGGCGGACACCTGGCACCCCAGCACCACCACGGTGCAGTCCTCCGGCCCGGGCCGGTTCCCGGCCTGGACGGCCATCATCACCAGCACCGCCGCCAGCAGGGCCAGTCCCGCCCCCAGCAAGGCCCCGCCGGTGCGCCGCAGCCACCGGGGAAGCCGCCGGAACCACCGGGGCCGCAGGAGCATAGCCGCCGCCAGGGCCAGCAGCGCCGCCGGATACACCATGCCGATGTGCAGGATGCCCATGACCAGCGGGGCCATGAAATACGCCGCCAGAGCCAGGCACACAGCCGCCCCGGCGTAACGGACCGCCTTCATGTCAGTTCTCCGCGATGTGGTTGGCGATGCGCTGCATGATCAGATCCAGGGCCACCAGGTTGTGGCCCCCCTCCAGCACCACGATGTCGGCATACTTCCGGGTGGGCTCCACGAACTGCTCGTGCATGGGCTTCACCGTGGTCAGATACTGGGTCACCACCGACTGCATGGAGCGGCCCCGCTCCTCCACGTCCCGCAGGGCCCGGCGGAGAATGCGCACGTCGGCGTCGGTCTCCACGAAGATCTTGATATCCAGCAGGTCCCGCAGCTCTTTATTCTGGAAGATCAGGATGCCCTCCACGATGATCACCTTGGCGGGCCTGATCTCCACGGTCTGATCGGTGCGGTTGTGCAGCGCGTAGTCATACACGGGGCAGTAGATGGTCTGGCCCGCCTTCAGCTTTTTCAGGTCCTGGATCATCAGGTCCGTGTCGAAGGCGTCCGGGTGGTCGTAATTCTGCTTGCAGCGCTCCTCGAAGGAGCAGTCCTGCCGCTTATAGTAGTTTTCGTGGTGCACCACGGCGATATCGTCGCCGAACCGGGACACCAGGTGCTCCGTGAGGGTGGTTTTGCCGCTGCCGGTGCCCCCGGCGATGCCGATGAAGATGGTGTTCATATCTCTGCCTCCCGCATAAGCGTATATTCTGCATACATTATAAAAAACTTCCCGGCATATTGCAAGGGAACTTGTAAAAAAAGCATGAACTTCCAAGGATTTCAGTTGACGCGGCCCGGGAAAATGAGTATGATAATAGGGTATAATTTTCGCCCACTTTCGGTGTTTTCCAATGGAGGATATAGATCATGAAGCTCATCAAGTGCCCCAAATGCGGAGAAATGTACTCCGACAGCTATAGAACCTGCCCCTTCTGCCAGGAGGACGAGGCCCTGAAGGGCCGGGCCGCCGCGCCCCGCCGCAAGGTCACCCGCCGCCGCAGGGCTCCCAGCATTCTGGGCCCGGCCATGGTGCTGGTGGTGGTGCTGGCCGCGGTGCTGGTGGGCGTGCTGCTGTTCGGCGGCAAGGGCAATGCCGAAAAGCCCGACGATCCCGCCGTGGTGGAGCCGGATCCCGCTCCCACAACGCCCCTGACCCTGGACCAGACCACCCTGAACCTGAACCAGGCGGAAACCGCCACCCTCACCGTCACCGGCGCAGAGGACGTCCTCTGGACCAGCAGCGACACCAACGTGGCCACCGTGGACGACACCGGCCTGGTCACCGCCGGAATCCCCGGCACCGCCACCATCACCGTCACCACCGCCGACGGCTCCCAGTCTGCCGCCTGCACCGTCAACGTGGCCACTCCCCTGCCGGAGCCGCCTAAGGAGGAGCTGGGCCTGCGCTCTATCTATCAGAACAAGGGCGAGACCATCAACGAGTTCTCCGCCAAAGTCGGCTCCACCGTCCAGATGCGCGTGGACGGCACGGAGCAGACCGTCACCTGGACCATTGAGGACACCAAGATCGCCACCGTGGACGCCAACGGGCTGGTCACAGCCGTTGCCAAGGGCAAGACCATCCTGAAGGCCACCGTAGGCGACCAGAGCGTCAGCTGCTTTGTCATCGTCAACTGAATCACCGCCTCTTCTCCGCCCCGCAGGCTTCTGCGGGGCGGTTTTCTTGTCCCCCAAAGCCCCGTAGATCTTGCCGCCAGCGGGCGGCAAATACCCTTTTGGAACAAGCTGAAGCGCCCCATGCGGCAAAGCCGCATGGGGCGCTTATGACAGCTACGGGGATAATTACTCAGCCTTCTCGGCGGCAGCTTTCTCGGCAGCAGCCTTGGCGGCAGCGGCCTTCTTCTCGGCGGCAGCCTTCTGAGCGGCCTTGAACTTCTCCTTCTCCTCGGGAGTGGGGATAGGCTCAATGGCGTTGCGGGGGCAGGCCTTGGCGCACATGGTGCAGCCCTTGCACTTGGTATAGTCGATGACGGCCACGTTGTTGACCACGTGGATGGCGTCGAACTTACAGGTGCGCTGGCACAGGCCGCAGCCGATGCAGGAGTTGGCGCAGACCTTGGTGACGGCGGGACCCTTGTCCTTGTTGGAGCAGTTGACAAACACCTTCTTGGAATAGGGGACCTCCACGATCAGCTTCCGGGGGCAGGCCTCGCGGCAGGCGCCGCAGTTGGTGCACTTTTCCTTGTCCACCACGGCCGCGCCGTTTTCACCCACATGGATGGCGTCGAACTTACAGGCGGCCACGCAGGAGCCGAAGCCCAGGCAGCCGTACTTACAGGCCAGAGCGTCGCCGGCCAGGACCTTAGTGGCGGCCAGACAGTCGTTGACGCCGCGATACTCGAAGTTCTTCACCGCATTGACGCCGCCGTTGCACAGCACGTGAGCCACCATCTTTTCGCCGGTGGGAGCCTCCATGCCCATGATGGCAGCGATCTTGGCAGCGCCCTCGGCCCCGGCAGGGGCGCAGGCGTTGATGGGAGCCTTACCGGCCAGGATGGCCTCGGCGCAGCCGCCGCAGCCGGGATAGCCGCAGCCGCCGCAGTTGGCGCCGGCCAGACAGGCCTGGATCTCGGGCAGGCGGGGGTCCACCTCCACCTCAAAGACCTTGGCGGCCACCGCCAGGATCAGGCCGAACACAATGGCAAGGGCGCCAAGGACCACAACGGCCCAAATGACAGTAGTAAAATCCATAATTTTTCCTCCTTACCAGACCTTCAGGCCGCTGAAGCCCATGAAAGCCAGAGCCATCAGACCGGCGGTGACCAGCGCGATGGGGAAGCCCTCAAAGGACTTGGGGATGTCACTGGAGACCTCCAGCTGCTCGCGGACGGCGGCAAACAGGAAGATGGCCAGCAGGAAGCCCAGACCGCCGGTGATGCCGTAAACCACGGAGCTGATGAAATTGTAGTCGTTCTGCACGTTCAGCAGGGCCACGCCCAGCACGGCGCAGTTGGTGGTGATCAGGGGCAGGTACACGCCCAGGGCGGTGTACAGGGTGGGGATGTTCTTCTTCAGGAACATTTCCACAAACTGCACCAGACCGGCGATGACCAGGATGAAGGCCACGGTCTGCATGAACTCCAGGTGCAGCGGCACCAGAATCAGGTTCACCAGATAGCAGAAAGCGGAGGCCAGACCCATAACGAAGGTCACGGCGGCGCCCATGCCCACTGCGGTGTCGATCTTCTTGGACACGCCCAGGAAGGGGCAGATGCCCAGGAACTGGGAGAAAATAAAGTTATTGGTCAGAATAGCGCCAAGGGAGATGGCGAGCAGAGTCGTAACAGACATAGCTTACTTGGCCTCCTTTTTCTTTTCGCTCTTGGCCAGGGCCCACTGCATCGCAGCGATGAGAGCGCCCAGGGTCAGGAAGCCGCCCACCGGCAGGGTCAGCAGCTTGATGCCGAATTCCTCAGGGAAGATGACGATGCCGGGCGCGCTGCCCAGTCCGCCGCCGCCCAGCAGGCCGCCGCCGAACTTGCCGGAGCCCAGCAGCTCACGGACCACGCACATGACGATCAGGACCAGCGTATAGCCGACGCCCTGGCAGATGCCGTCCACGGCGGAAGCGCCGATGCCGTTCTTGGAGGCGAAGCCCTCGGCACGGCCCAGGATGATGCAGTTCACCACGATCAGGGGGATGAACACGCCCAGGGAGTTGGACAGGGCGGGGACGAAGGCCTTCAGCAGCAGGTCCACGCAGGTGACGAAGCCGGCGATGACCACGATGAAGCAGGCGATACGGACCTCATTGGGGATGATCTTGCGCAGCAGCGCGATGAAGATGTTGGAAAGGGTCAGGATGATCAGAACGGAAATGCCCATGCCCAGGCCGTTGAAGAACGACGTGGTGATGGCCATGGTGGAGCACATACCCAGCAGCTGCACCAGCACGGGGTTCTGGGTGATCAGGCCCTCCTTGAATTGCTTGCCAAAGTTCATATTGCAGCTCCTCCTTTCTTAGCCCAGAGCTTCCACGGCAGCCAGGGCGGCGTTAGCGCCCATGGTGATGCCCTTGGTGGAAACGGTGGCGCCGGAGATGGCAGTGATGTTGCTGCCCACCGCCAGGGTGCCGGCGCCGGACATACCGACGAACTGATCCAGCACGGGGGTACCGGCGGCATTGGGCTTGTTCTCGACCACCTTGGTGCCGATGCCGGAGGTCTCGGAGTGGCTGACCACGGAGATGCCGGTGATGGCGCCGTTGGCGTCGATGCCCACCATCATGGTGATGGTGCCCTGGGAGCCGGAAGCGGCAACCTTGGCCACATAACCGGCCTCAGCGCCGCCGTTGGTGACGCCGTACAGCTCGCTGACGGTGCCGCCCTGTGCCTTGGCGGCATCAATAGCAGCCTGGGGAATTTCCAGGGCGTCGGTGAACTCGCTGCCCTCGGGGACAACGGCGCTCATGGCCACCCGGGTCTTTTCCGCTTCGATGGCGGCGATCTTGTCCTTGGTGACGCCGTTGACCAGGCCCAGCAGCAAGGCCACCACCAGGGAGATAACAGTCAGGGTGCCGGCGACCTTCAGAATAAACTTACCGGAGATCTTCATTTTGCAGCCGCCTCCTTCTTTTCTTTCTTG
>OOCB01002459.1_pt1 | contig 21042 bp, 18 predicted proteins | sample 1671351 | NCBI WGS metagenome assembly OOCB01 (sample SAMN06348148, study PRJEB24527) | human gut metagenome | biome: human gut; feature: ankylosing spondylitis patient; material: feces | host: Homo sapiens | place: China | collected 2015-10
TTATTGCATAATGATTTGTTTTATAGAAATGAATCTGATGATATGGGAGTTATTCTATATGATGAATTGATACAGTTAGATAATTCAGTTCTTTTAAAAAATTTAAAATGCACAAGATTGGTGATTTTAGGTGGTCTTGGATTCTCTGGCTATAATGAAGAATTTAATGCGAATGATGGCATATATCGAACAACTATTGATAGAAGTACAGAAATTCAAGAGAGTAAAAAGTTTGAACAGCTGTATGATAAATTAACAGATGTGTTGGCAAAGAAAAATACAGTCATCTTTACACATATGCCTAAAAAAGACTGGTGTGCAGACACAAATTATTATGATAATTTTGTTTATGTCAGTGGTCATACTCATAGAAATGTGTTCTTTGATGATGGTGCAGAAAGAATATATGCAGATAATCAGCTTGGTTATAGAAATGAAAGTCCGCATCTGAAAAATTTTCTGTTAGATGGAGAATATGATTTTTTTTATGACTATGAAGATGGTATATATGAAATTACATCTCAAGAATATCAGGACTTTTCTCGTGGAAAAAATATACAGATGACTTTCAATAGACAAGTTAATGTTCTTTATATGCTGAAGAAGAATGGATATTATTGTTTTATTCATAAAACAAAAACTGGTTCATTGTCGATGTTAAATGGAGGAGCATTGAAAAGATTAGATGTAAAGGATGTACAGTATTATTATGATAATATGGATGCAGTAATATCGTTTATTGAGACACCTTTGAAAAAATATACAATTTATCAGGAAAGTATTGCCGATGAAATCAGAAAAATTGGTGGATTTGGACGAATTCATGGTTGTATAATTGACATTGATTGTTTTAATCATCTGTATGTGAATCCAGTAGATATGACAGTACGAAGTTATTGGGCATCTAATATAATTAACAAGTTTGTATATCCAAATTTACCAGCACTGTTAAAAGCTGAATGCCCGGATTTATATGCTAACTATTTAAAACTGATTGAATGTGAAAAGTCAAATCCGTTAATGGTGAGCCAAACAAAGAAGGATGTAGCGTTGTTGCCACAAAAGTATTTGGAAACAGATATTTACAAAGTGTCTCGTGAGATAAAAAAAATGCAGAAATTGAGGGCAAATGTGTTGACAACATGGTATGACATTGTTCATGAGAAGAATGGATTGTCATACAAAAATGATGTGTGATATTGGTATGCTTTACATTGGAACAGTTCAATGATAAAATATATTTAACGCTGTCAGGAAAGTGCCACACTTTTATTGTGCACATCAGCTTGACTTACATTTTAGAGCATTGGAGGAACAGATTTATGAAGAAATTTGAACAGTTTAAAAGTGCATATGAGTCTATTGTGCGAAATAATAAAATTGGTGATTTTTCAGAAGTATATGTTTCTGCCATAACATCTGATTTTGACAGGCTGTTTGAGCTTGCATGGAAAACAATGAAAGAATATATGTATAAAAATTTAGGGATGCAGGCGGCAAAAACAGGCTCTCCAAAGGAAATCTTAAGTCTGGCTCACAATCAGGGGATAATAAAAGATGGTGCCGTCTGGCTTGAGATGCTGCAAAACAGAAATGATGATGCCCATATATACAGATTGTCGGTTGCCGTAATATATAAAAGCAAGATAGAAGAAGTATATCTGGGATATATGAAAGAACTTATAGATTATTTTAAAGATGTAATACCTGACGAACAGATACAGGCAGCAAAAGTGTCGGAGGATTTGCTTGAAGAATCAAAAATAAAAGGTGTTCCATTATGGGAGTTAGCCGTAAGAGAAGCAAAAAAACAGGATGTGTCTGTTGATTATATTGTCGAGCATTGGAAAAAGCCATAAGTTAAATAAAGTGTTATTATCTGTAATTAAGTATAAGCAGTAATGACAAATTGGAGGTTAAAAATGTCGTTAGAAGATGTTGATTTAGAAGCAGGGATATTATCGGATTTACAAAAACTGGCGGCAAAGTTTCATTTGAAAGAACTTATTATTTTTGGTTCAAGGGCTGATGGAACTGCGAGTGATGTTTCGGATGTTGACCTTGCCGTAAAAGGTTATGGTTCGCCGATGGTGCGGGCAGACTTTGAGGAAGCGGTTAAAAATCTGCCGGTATTACTTATGTTTGATATTGTTGATTATGACAGTATATTAGTCAGTGATGTTTTGCGAAAAGAAATAGATGAAAAAGGGATATTATTGTATCAAAATACATTTTAGATAGATCAGGAGGAAAACAACAATGAATTTTTATATGCCTACACAGGTGTTTCAGGAAAAAAATGCAGTAAAGAACAATGGTGCAAAGATTGCATCGTTTGGTAAGAAAGCACTTATAGTAACAGGTAAGTCATCATCAAAAAAGAATCATTCACTTCAGGATGTTATAGATGTACTTAACGAAAATGCAACGGAGTATGTTATATTTGATGAAGTTCCACAAAATCCGTCTGTTGAGCTTATAATGAAAGCAAGCGAGTTCGGAAGAAATGAGGGGGCAGACTTTGTTATCGGAATAGGCGGCGGTTCGCCGATGGATTCTGCAAAGGCGATAGCACTTATGATACAGAACAGGGATACGACAGAGGAAGTGCTTTACCAGAATTTAGAACTGCGTGCGATTCCGGTTGTTGAAATTCCTACAACCTGCGGAACAGGTTCAGAAGTTACACCGTATGCGATACTTACAAGACATGACAAAAACACAAAACAGAGTATCAGCCATAAGATTTATCCGGAACTTGCCTGCATAGACCCTGAATATCTTGCGGCAGCACCGGAAAGTGTTATTAAAAATACTGCTGTAGATGCCCTCGGTCATATGGTGGAAAGTTATTTTAACTCAAAGGCAACTGATTTCAGCAAAATGCTCTGTCAGTATGGAATTTCAGTATGGGCAGAAAATATTCCGGTACTTCTCGGCGAGGAGGCAGACTTTGAAGCATATGATTCGCTTATGCTCGCATCATGTCTAGCAGGAATGGCTATAACCCACACCGGAACATCAATTCCACACGGACTCAGCTATTATCTTACATATAACAAAGACATACCACACGGAAAAGCAGTAGGTTTATTCCTGCCTGGCTATCTTAAAGTCATTCAGAAGGAAATGCCTGACGAGGTAGCAGATTTCCTTGCAGTGCTTGGATTTGATGAATTAGAGCAGTTTGCATTTCTTATAAAACAGCTTCTCGGTGATTATGAGATTACAAAAGAAGATATAGAGAAGATGACGGACGAGATAATGGCAACACCTAGAAAATTAAATGCCGTTCCGTTTAAGGTTACAAGGGAAGATGTAGAGGATATGGCGGCTTATCTGGCTTAAATTTTTGGAAATGGAGAGATACGATGCAGCAGGATGAAATTATTTTGAGAAAAGGGATAGTACATATTCTTGATGGTGAGCTTGGCTATCCCGTTTATTCGGAGCAGCAGCTTGACATTACACCGGATCTTAACGAATTTTTTACCGGGCATATTTTTAAGATAATGTCAGGTGACGATATGAAGAAATGCTATTTTGATGAGGAAAGTTCTGATATTTACAAGCTGCTTAAAGATTTTTCGGAGGACGATTTTATAGATTTCAGCAAGGATATTACAAAAAGACTTTACGATATAATGAACAGCAACCTCGCTATCCCATCGGCTGATCTTGCCGTTTTGTCGTTCAGTCTACACAGCGTTATGTATCTTGCCATTTTAAAAATGAATTATAAAGAGAGTTTTGTTCACATGACGCAGGCAGAGGAGAGCGGTAATGTAAACAGTATTATTAAATACCGCTCGACGCTCCCTGCATCTTCATCAAAACTTTCAGAAGCGGTTATAATAAACCTTGGCGATTATACGGTCAATATAATAGAGAAAAAATATGAGGTAAACGGAGAAAAATGTAATTATCTTTCTGAGCTTTATCTTAACTGCCATGCAGCTATGTCGTCCAAGTCAAAACTTGCTATAGTCACAAAAGCGGTTGAGCAGGTCAATAAAAAGCATTTTGAGGAAGAACCTGTTAAGCAGATGGAGGCTAAACGCATTATAAAGGAAGAAATCGAGGAGACAGGTGCGGTCAATGTAGAAAAGATAAGCGAAAAGCTTTATGGCAAAACTCCTGATATAAAAGAAGAATTTGATGCAAAAATGGAAAAATATCATATGGAAAAAGCCGAAGTAAAACCACAGAGCAGTGCAACGACAAAGAAATTTGAAAAACAGTTTTTAAAGACAGATACCGGAATAGAGATAAATATTCCAATGGAACAGTATCAGGATATAAATCAGGTTGAATTTATATCAAATCCTGACGGAACTATATCAGTTATGATAAAGAATATCAATAAAATATCAACCAGATAAAATTATAGTGATATTGTTTAAATTATGGGATGGCTGATAATTATAAAACAGACTTGGCTAATTATAAAGAGGATTTAGTTTTAAGCGATAGAGGATTTTTATTTAAAAAAGTGCAAAATGGATTATTAGAAGAAGATAAGCTAAAAAGAATGGAGAAAAATAATGTTTCGTTTGTGGGCAAAGAAATTTAAAGACAACAGGATGTTAGATGATATTACGATAACCGACCCGTCAAAAGAGAAAAACAGAACAAAAAAGGTGTTTGACAGTCTGGACGAGGTATGCTATACATTTGACCTCGGTCGTCCGATATGGCTTGATAAAAATATAAAAGAATTTAAAAAGATGGATAAAACACGCTTTGACAGTGATAATTTTATCGAGGGAATAGATTTTGACTATCTGGAAATCCATGTCATAGAAGAAGACGAGATTTGGGAGTAAATATTTTTGAAATCGAAAATATCGTAAAAAGAAAAATATCCAAAATAATAAGACACTTCCATATACTTTTGGTCTGATACGGTAGTATTTGAGCATAGTATGTGGAAGTGTCCTTTTTATTAACATAAAAAACACTCCGTGAGGATGTGCATTTTGCGGAAAAGAAATAAATGCTACGAATTCTGCTCAGGCGACAAAGAGTCACAAGCGACTCTTTTTTTTGTGGAAAAAGTTGACAAATATTCTTAACTGGCATAAAATATGCTTGTTAAGAATATTTTTATAATTTCATATCAAATTTTAAGAAATAATACTAATAGGTGATTGCGAAACTAATTATATTTGCACAATTTAATCGCAGATTATGATAGTTTCGCAATTACCTAAAAAATACCAACACAGAAAGGAGACAAAAAAGATGAAAAAACAAAAAAATACAGAAAGGTGGCTGCTGTCGGCAGATATTTTGCGATGGCTTTTGCGGTGGTGCTTTTATATATGGTATCACAGGGCATATCAACGATACACGCCGATGCAAAAGTGACATTTGACATTACGGCTGACGGTGTGTTAAAAGGGATTGACGGCACGGCGGCAGTAATAAAAGTGCCTGATGGGGTTAAGGAGATAGATGGCTATGCTTTTACATGGAATAAAACAATAGAGCAGGTTATACTGCCTGACTCAGTACAAAAACTGGCTCCTTCATGTTTTTATGATTGTTCTAATCTTGCAATTATAAATATGCCAAACAGTATCAAAGAGATAGGTGACTGGGCATTTAAAGGCTGTAGCAGTCTTCAGATGATAGATTTATCTAAGACAAAAATATCAAGTATAGGTGACTCAATGTTTTGGTCATGTGTTAATCTGACGGAGGTTAAGCTGCCTGACAGTATAAAAGTAATTGCAAAAAGTTCATTTGCATATTGTGGAAAACTTGGTAAGATAAATTTTCCGGAAGGGCTTCGTTATATAGGAAATGGTGCTTTTGATCATACGGCTGCATTAAATACTGTTGAGCTTCCGGAGAGTCTTCGCTATATAGGAAGTGGTGCATTTGATTTTAGTGGTTTAAAAGGAACACTTATAATTCCGGCTGGGATTGAAAATCTGCAGAGCTATACATTTGCTTTTTGTCCTGGATTAAGTGTAGTAAAAATTACTGATGGAACAAAATATATAAACAGTTATGCACTGGATTTAAGAGACCGTTTGGGTGGGGCTTCACATAAAACATATTATATTCCGCCATCAGTAGAATATTTTAATGATACTAGCTTAACTTGTGCAGAGGAACATACTATTTATGGAATAAAAGGTTCATTTGCTTCAAATGCTTCAAAGATACGAAGTGCATGGAAATTTGAGGAAGTAGCATATGATTCAAAAGCAGTCTTTGATGCAAGCGGCGGTACGGTTTCTAAAAATTCAAAAGAGCTTGTTAAGGGACAGAATTTTGGACTGCTTCCTACGCCAAAACTTGCAGGCTGGACTTTTAAGGGCTGGTATTCTGATGAAAAATTTAAGAGAAAAGTCGTAAGCACTACAATAGTAAATAAAGACAGCTATACGCTTTATGCAAAGTGGGAGAAAGCAAAAAAGACAGAACTTGTCTATCAGGGAGAAGACTCCGATTTTGTTATTGAGGATGGTGTGCTTAAAAAATATCAGGGAAATGAGCCTGTTGTTATAATACCTGATACAGTAAAAGAGATAGGGTACGGTGCATTTAAGGGAAATAAAACATTGTTGAAAGTTTTTATGCCTGACAGCGTAGAAAAGATGGAAAATGCAGTATTTAACGAATGTGAAAATCTTATGGAAATCAGATTTTCACACAGTTTAAAGGAGATACCGGCACACACTTGTTCAAACTGTTTTGCATTAGAAAAGGTAATCATTCCTGAGGGTGTTACAAATATAGGTGACGGGGCATTTACTTCCGGAAATGTTCCTATGAGTTATTCAGAGATTAAATTTCCAAAAACATTAAAATCCATTGAAAGAGAGGCATTTAGCAATAATGACAGTGTTACGGAGATAAGTCTTCCTGATGGGCTTGAGTCAATAGGAACATATGCATTTGCAGGCAATACATCACTTGTAAAGGTTTCTATTGGTGACGGCATTACAGAACTTTCAGATGGTGTATTTTCAGGAGATAAACTTTTAAAAAATATTTCATTACCATATGGTCTTAAAAGTATAGGAAGATTTGTTTTTGATACGGATAAAAATATTGAAGAACTTTATATTCCTGAGACAGTTGAAAACATCCAAAGTTCTATGCTTAGAAATGTAAAGTCAACCGTAACTATATATAGTTCAAGACATGATGCGTCAGGTGATAACAGTGCAGCATATGATTATGTTGAGTCTGTTAATTCACAGGGCAGCGATTTGAAATGCAAATTTTCAGAAGTTCAGAAGGGAACAGTTTCTTTTGACTTAACTACGGCTGGTACAGGCTATGCTGATAAAACTAAGGCGATAGGTCACGAGTACGGTTCACTTCCTGTGCCTGAAAAAGACGGATATGATTTTGTCGGCTGGAGTGAGAGTGCTGACGGCAATAATATTATTACTGCATTTGACAGGTTAAAGACTCCGACAGTTACGCTCTATGCCATCTGGAGTAAGCAGGTGACGGAACAGGAGGGAAAACCGACGAGAATTCCTTTAAGCGAGGAAGAACAGGAAAAAGATATTGTTTATACAGAGATAAATTCTGTTGCAGATTTCATTAAAATAAGAGAAAATCTTAGCGGCAATTATAAACTTATGAGCGATATTGACCTTTCAAAAGTTACAAAAGATGATAAAAATGTAGGAAAACTTGGCTGGATTCCTTTTGGATATGGTACTGACGGAAAGTGGCAGGGCTCATTCAGCGGTATATTTGACGGAAACGGTCACAGTATTTCGGGACTTACAATGAAAGGAAATACTGATGATTCAAAAAATGGCGAGACGCCTTATATTTCAACAGGTCTTTTTGGCAGAGTTGAGGGTGGAAAGCTGAAAAATGTAAACATAAATGATGCAGACATCACAGTAAGCAATGCTGCTACAGGATGTTGTATCCACACGGGAATACTCGCCGGATTTGTTGACAGTGACGAGGAGACAGGAGCAAATGCTTCTGTAGAGAATGTAAGCGTAAGCGGAAAAGTTATCTTCTCATTACCGAAACAGACAGTCGAGGAAAACCTTGCAGTCGGTGGAATTATAGGTTATGCAGGAAAAGCAGACATAACAAATTGCACAAACAACGCATTTGTGGGCTATGAGTCAAAAGAACAGGAAATGCCTGTAAATCCTACATCGAGATTTCTCGGTGGAATTACGGGGTATTTGCAGCGTGGAAATATCACGTCATGTGTAAATAAAGGAAATGTTGTATCATACCGCTGTTATTATGGTAATTATAATGCAGGTGGAGATATTATAGACAGTGCGTTGAGCGGACTTAATTGCTACAATGCTTCAGGCGGAATATGCGGTGTTGCACAAGCAATACATATTCATTGTTCGACTTTACAACAAATTCATATTCAAACACTATGTCAGGCGGAATATGCGGAGCACTTTATCTCAGCACACAGATAAAAAATTGTTACAATGCAAGTGACATACATAGTTATGTAAATAGAGATACTACTATAGTTTCACCTGATGCGGGGGATAGTGTTTTCGACTCAATTATGAAGAAACTTGACGAGATGACACCGACAGTGCCGTTCCAGAACGCGATAGCATATGCAGCCGGAATTGTGGGCTATTCGACTGGTTCATCTTCCGGACCTGTTGCATATTGTTTTAACACAGGTAAGATACAGGGCGATAACAAGCATACATACCCTATACTCTGCGGTTCAGTGCCGGTATTCTACTCAGTATATGAACAGCAAAAGGATTTAGAGGGCAACGACCTCTATACAAGGGGAGCAGAGTCATGTGATGACAAGAACTCAACAACAACAGCAAGAACAACTGATGAGTTAAAATCAGAAGATGCGTTCAGAGGTTTTGATTTCACAAATGTGTGGGTATCTGCCGAGGAGACTGGACTTTCATATCCTCAGCTTTATGACAATATGGAAAATGCGATAACAGATGTGAAATATCAGGCAGACGGACTTAAGACAGAGTATAAATATGGTGAAAAACTTGACCTCTCAGGACTTAAGGTATCGTACAAATTAAACGGAAAGACCATCACAAAGACCGTTCCTGATGACAAGGAATGTGATTATGACAGATTTAAAGAGGGTACGCAGAAGATAACAATAAATTATTGCAATGTGCCATACACATTTAATGTAAAAGTGGCAGAGAAACTTTATAAGGTAATATTCACCGACAGTGACGGAAAGACAGTTATTGCCGAACAGGAATTAAAGAAAGGGCAGGATGCCACGGCTCCTGAAGCACCTGCAAAAGAAGGCTATGAATTTACCGGCTGGGATAGAAGCTTTACAAATGTGACAAGAGATATAGTTGTAAAAGCAGTCTATACAAAACTTTATAAAGTAACATTTAAGTCAAAAGACGGTCAGACGGAACTTAAGGTTCAGTATGTAAGAAGCGGTGAAGCGGCAGAGGCACCGGAAGCACCTGAAATAGAGGGTTATACATTCTCACGCTGGAGTGATGACTTTACAAGTGTTTATCGTGATATGGTGATAACAGCTTACTATGACATAATAGCCACACCGAAACCGACAAAAACACCTGCACCGACAAAGACACCTGCACCGACAAAAACACCTGCACCGACAAAGACACCTGCACCGACAAAAACACCTGCACCGACAAAGACTCCAAAACCAACGAGTACACCAAAGCCGACGAAAACACCTAAACCGACGGCGACAGTAAAACCAACAGGTACAGCGTCACCAAATGAAAGCTCAAATCCGGATGAGACAGTAAAACCAACGGAAACACCGGCTCAGACTGTGACACCTACAAAAAATCCAAATGCCACGGCATCACCAACAAAAACACCGCTTAAGAAAAATCAGACAGTAACACCTGTCAAAAATAACAAAAAGTCGGATGCTGCATCTTACAAAGTAACAGATGTAAAGAAGAAAACCGTAACATACAGTAAGACAAAGACAACATCCAAAAAAGCGGTAGTACCTGATACGATAACCGTAAACGGCACAAAACTTAAAGTAACGGCGGTAGGTGCAAGTGCATTTGCAGGAAACAAAAAGATAAAAACCGTAACATTAGGAAAGAACATAACAAAGATTGGTACAAAGGCATTTTACAAAGCAAAAAATCTCAGTCAGATAACAGTAAATGGAAATACCATAAAATCAATCGGAAAGAATGCTTTCAGCGGAGTAAAGAAAAACTGTAAGATAACAGTTCGGGCAAAAGATAAGAAACAGTACAAAAAAATTGTCAAGCTGATAATCACCGCAGATCGAATGATCTGCGGTGATTTTTTTCAGGCCCCGAGGGTCTCGGGGCCTGCGGAGAAGATTGTATTCTGAACGCACAAAAACCCTGGAGCACAGGGCGGATGATAAGGGAGTGAATCGGCATGGAAATGACGGTCAGACAGGAGGAACGGTGCCTGGAGATCGCCCTGATCGGGGAGCTGGACCACCACGCCGCCCGGGAGATCGGGGGTCGGCTGGACCGGGCCATCGAGGCGGCGCTGCCGCTGCGGCTGGTGCTGGACTGGTCCGGGGTGACGTTTATGGACAGCTCCGGTATCGCGGTGGTCATGCGGGTCCGGCAGCGCGTGCGGGACCTGGGCGGCGCCGTGACGCTGCGGGGCGTGAGGCCCCAGGCGAGGAAGGTGCTGGACGCCGCGGGCCTGGACCGCTTTGTCACCGTGGAATAGAGAGGAGGTACATAAGATGAAGGCCGAAAACTATGTGACCCTGGAATTTCTCAGCCGCAGCGCCAACGAGGGCTTTGCCCGCATGGCGGCGGCGTCCTTTGCCGCCCAGCTGGACCCGACGCTGGACGAGATCGGGGACATCAAAACCGCCGTCAGCGAGGCGGTGACCAACGCCATCGTCCACGCCTATCCGGACGAGCTGGGGAAAATCGTGATGAAGCTACGCATTCTGGAAGGCGGCGTGCTGGAGCTGACGGTGCGGGACTGGGGCCGGGGCATCGACGACATCCGCCAGGCCCGGCAGCCGCTGTTCACCACCGGCGGCCAGGAGCGCAGCGGCATGGGCTTTACCATCATGGAGAGCTTTATGGACCGGCTGACGGTGAAGTCCGCGCCGGGGAAGGGCACCACCGTGTCCATGCGCAAGCGCATCGCCCCGCGCCTGTCCGGCCGGCGATGAGCGGCGGGCAGCTGTTCACGCTGCTGGACCGGGCCCAAAACGGCGACGACGAGGCCTGCGAGCAGGTGCTGCTGGAAAACAGCGGACTGATCTGGAGCATTGTGCGGCGGTATTATGGCTGTGGGGTGGAGACGGACGACCTGTATCAGCTGGGATGCATTGGATTCATCAAAGCTGTAAAGGGGTTTGACCTGACGTACGGAACGCAGTTTTCCACCTATGCTGTCCCGAAAATCGCTGGGGAGATACGGCGTTTTTTGCGGGACAACGGCGCGATAAAGGTGGGACGGAGCATCCGGGAAAAGGGGCAGGCCCTGGCCGCGGCCCGGGAGCGGCTGCGGCACCGGCTGGGCCGGGATCCACGGCTGTCGGAGCTGGCGGAGGAGACGGGGCTGACGCCGGAGGAGATCGCTAGCGTTGAGCTGGCCACCGGCGCGCCGGAATCCCTGCAGCAGGAGACGGCGGAGGGGCTAACCCTGGAGTCCACCCTGGGCACCGACAGCCCGGAGGAGCGCATGGTGGAGCACATCGCCCTGCGGGAGGCCATCGATCAGCTGCCGGAGCGGGAGAAAATGACCATTCTGCTGCGCTTCTTCAAGGGGCTGACCCAGGAGCAGACGGCCCGGATCCTGGGGGTGTCCCAGGTGCAGATATCCCGGCTGGAGCGCCGGGGGCTGGCAGATCTCCGGCGGCTGCTGGACGGTTGAGGCCCTCGTAGTCCACCGGAAGAAATTCCGTCATGACACCCCGATACCGCTTGGGGAGAAACGAGTTCTGACAGCGGGGGTTGGTCCGCTCCCGGATGGATACGGTGCGGAAAAACTCCTGCCACAGGGCTCGGTATTGAAGCTCCTCCGAGCCGGGCAGCTCCAGCGTCAGGCTTTCCACCGGGACGATGCGGCGCTGGCCCTTGGTGTACAGCAGCAGCTCCCGGTGGGCGCGGTCGTACAGGAAGAAGGACTCCCCGGCCATGCGGCTGCAGAAGTGGTTGGCCAGTAGAGGAAGCACCCGGTTCCTCGGCTCGATCTCGCCGCCCAGGATGCCGTTGTAATCGGAAAAACGCACGAAGCCCCGCAGCTTTTCCAGTTCACCGCCCAGGTGACGCAGGGCACAGGCGATGGGGTAGTACACATCGTCGGCCTTGCTGCGCATAAAGCCGGGCCCCTGATCGTACAGCTTGCGGATGAAGGCGTACAGGCGAAGCTCCTTGTCCTCCAGACAGGTCAGCCAGGCCCGGCGCAGGACCTTCAGAGCCGGAGGGGACAGGCGCTGCAAACTGTCATACACCCGCTGGCTATGGTCCCGGCGGGTAACCACCACCCGCACCGGATACAGGGAGACGCATTCCTCATCGCTGTAAAAGGCGATGGGGAATTCTTTATGGGCATAGCTGTCGAACACGCAGCACAGGAAGCCGGGGAAGCTGCCATCATATTGAAAAATCACATCCTCCATGGCGTCACCCGGCATCGAACAGCGACAGCTGCCGACATTCCTGGGGCGGCAGCTGGCCCCGCTCCATGGCCTCCAGCTGGCGGGACAGGGTGGCGGCAGAGAAGTGAAGCCCCGGGCGCATACGGCCGCCGCAGGTGACGAAGAACTGCGCCCGCTTCAGCACCACGCCCAGCTTGGGCAGGTCCTCCAGCCGCAGAGGAGTCTGCCGACGGGCGGAGACGATGCGCCGGGCGCTGACCGGTCCGATGCCCGGCACCCGCAGCAGAGTCTCCAGGTCCGCCTTGCGGATCTCCACCGGGAACTGCTCCAGGTGGCACAGGGCCCAATGGCACTTGGGGTCCAGCAGGGGATTGAAGTCCGGGTGGGCCTCGTCCAGCAGCTCTTGGGCCTTAAAGCCGTAAAACCGCAGCAGCCAGTCCGCCTGGTATAGCCGGTGCTCCCGCAGCAGGGGCGGCTTGGTGTCCAGAGAGGGCAGAAGGGCGTTTTCCACCACCGGAACATAGGCGGAGTAGAACACGCGTTTCAATCTGTATTTTTGGTACAGGGATTCTGTCAGGTGCAGAATATGCCGGTCCGTGTCCCGGGTAGCGCCGACGATGAGCTGGGTGCTCTGGCCCGCCGGGGCAAAGACCGGGGCGTGCTTATACTGCACCAGCTCCGCCTTGCTCTGGGCGGTCCGGTCCCGGATGAGGGCCATAGGCCGCAGGATGGCCTGCTTGTTTTTATCCGGGGCCAGGGTCTGCAGCCCCTCCTGGGAGGGAAGCTCGATATTGACGCTGAGCCGGTCCGCCAGCAGGCCCAGCTGCTGCACCAGCTCCGGGGACGTGCCGGGGATGGCTTTGGCGTGGATATATCCGTTGAACCGGTATTCCTGCCGCAGCAGGCGCAGACACTCGATCATCTGTTCGGTGGTGTAGTCGGGGCTGCGCAGGACGCCGGAGGACAGGAACAGGCCCTCGATATAATTGCGCCGGTAGAAACCGATGGTCAGCTCCGCCAGCTCCCGGGGGGTGAAGGCCGCCCGGCGGGTATCGTGGGACCGGCGGTTGACGCAGTATTTGCAGTCGTAGACGCAACGGTTGGTCATCAGCACCTTCAGCAGGGTGATGCAGCGCCCGTCGGCAGAGAAGCTGTGGCAGCAGCCTGCCAGGGAGGAGCTGGTGTTGCCGATCATGCCCGGCCGGGAGCCCCGGCGAACGCCGCTGGAGGTGCAGGCCGCGTCATATTTGGCCGCATCGGCCAGGATGGCCAGCTTATCCAGCAGTTCCATGACCGGCGGCCTCAGGCGGTGCGGCGGCGAGGACGGGGCTGGTCAATCCAGTCCGCCAGACGGATAACCCCGGCGGAGAAAGCACCGGCACCCAGCAGCATCACAATAAATCCAAAAGTCGTCATAGGGAACGCCTCCAAAACATTTGTTCTATCGGTATTATAAATCGAACAGACGTTCTTGTCAAGAGATAATCGAACAAAAATTCGACAAACTTTGCAGAGCGGTTGACCGGAGGCGAAAATTGTATTAAAATGAGAGACAAGAATACAGACAGGGGAAGGAACACTATGAACGACCTGGAGAAACGATTTATTGAGGCCCGGACAAGGGCCATTGCCACGGATTATGCGCACCTGAATCCCCGGCAGCTGGAGGGGGTTCTGACCACCGAGGGGCCGCTGCTGCTGCTGGCGGGGGCCGGGTCCGGCAAGACCACGGTGCTGATCAACCGGGTGGCGAACCTCCTGCGCTATGGCCGGGGCAGCGACACAGATGAGATACCGCTGCCCATTTCCCGGGACGAGGTGGAATTTCTGGAGCAGTATGCCGCCCGGCCGGACCCGGAGCAGCGGCCGCTGATGCAGTATCTCTGCGCCGTGGAGCCTGCCCGCCCCTGGGAGGTGCTGGCCATCACCTTCACCAACAAGGCCGCCAACGAGCTGAAGGACCGGCTGGAGAAGATGCTGGGGGAGGAGGCCCGGGACGTGTGGGCCGCCACCTTCCACTCGGCCTGTGTCCGCATCCTGCGCCGGGACATCGACAAAATCGGCTTCGACCGCAGCTTTACCATTTACGACACCGACGACAGCAAGCGGGTCATCAAGGACATCCTCAAGGAGATGGGGCTGGAGGAAAAGACCTTCCCGGTGCGGGAGGTGCTGTCGGTGATCTCCAACGCCAAGGACGCCATGATGATGCCCGAGGAGTTCAGCCAGCTGTGGGAACAGCGGGGCGACTGGAGACGGGTGCGGATGGGCCGGGTCTATGCCGCCTATAACCGCCGCCTGCGGGACGCCAATGCCCTGGACTTTGACGACATCATCCTGCACACGGTTGAGCTTTTGCAGTCGGACCGCCAGACCCTGGAATATTACCGGAACAAGTTCCGCTATGTCCTCATCGACGAGTATCAGGACACCAACCACATGCAGTATATGCTGGCCAGCCTGCTGGCCGGGGGACGGAAGAACATCTGCGTGGTAGGCGACGACGACCAGAGCATCTATCGCTTCCGGGGGGCCAACATCGAGAACATCCTCAGCTTTGAAAAGCAGTACGCCGGGGCCAGGACCATCCGGCTGGAGCAGAACTACCGCTCCACCCAGAATATTCTGGACGCCGCCAACGCCGTGATCCGCCACAACGTGGGCCGCAAGGACAAGACCCTGTGGACCGAGAACGGGGCGGGGGAGGTGGTCACCGTGAAGACCTGCTTCAATGAGGGAGACGAGGCCAACTATGTGGTGGGGCAGATCATGATGAACTATCGCCGGGGGGTGAACTGGAAGGACAACGCCGTGCTGTACCGCATGAACGCCCAGTCCAACGCCCTGGAGTATGCCTTCAAGCGCAACGGCGTGCCCTATAAGATCATCGGCGGCACCAAGTTCTTCGACCGGGCCGAGGTGAAGGACATGCTGGCGTATCTGTGCGTCATCAACAACCCCGCCGACGACCTGCGGCTGCGGCGGATCGTCAACGTGCCCGCCCGGAAGATCGGCGCGGCCACCATGGACAAGGCCCAGGTCATCGCCACGGAGGAGGGCCTGCCGCTGATGGAGGTTCTGCGGCGGGCAGGAGACTATCCCCAGCTGAAGGCAAGCACTGGCAAGCTGACGACCTTTACAGAGATGATCGACGAAATGCGCCGTCAGGCGGACGATATGGGCCTGGTGGAGTTCTATGAATATGTGTGCCGCCGCAGCGGCTATGTGGGGATGCTCCAGGAGAAGAACGATATGGAGAGCCGGGGGCGCCTGGAAAACGTGGAGGAGCTCAGCTCCAGCATCCAGGCCTTCCTGGAAAACGATCCGGAGAATCCCACATTGTCGGGCTTCCTGGACGAGGTGGCCCTGTATACGGACCTGGACAGCCAGGAGGCCGGGGACAACTGCGTGACGCTGATGACCATGCACAGCGCCAAGGGACTGGAGTTTCCCAGCGTGTTCGTGGTGGGCATGGAGGATGGGCTTTTCCCGGGGAATCGCGCCATGGGAGAGCCGGAGGAAATGGAGGAGGAGCGGCGGCTGTGCTATGTGGCCATGACCCGGGCCAAGGAGAAGCTGACCCTGACCAACGCCCGGCAGCGGATGCTGTTCGGCCGCACCACTCCCTGCATGCCCTCCCGGTTTCTGAAGGAGATCCCGGAGGAGAACATGGAGTGGCTGGGGAAGCCCGAACCCCCGCAGGCGGCGTCCCACTGGGCGGGGTAGTGGCAGCGTCCTGCCGCTGCGTCTCAGGTACGTACCCGTCGGGAGGAGCCGGTCCGATCTACAACGGCTCCGTCCGCTCCGTCGGTGCGGGCTCGCTCCGCAGCACCCTCTGCACCCCTGATGCAGCTGCGGGCCGGCGACAGCGTTCGCCACAATGCCTTCGGAGACGGTATGGTACTCAGCGTCCGGCCCATGGGCGGCGATGCGCTGGTGGAAGTGGCCTTTGATAAGATCGGCACCAAAAAACTGATGCTCAAGGCCGCCGGGACCCATCTGACCAAGCTGTGAGAGGGATAGATTCCCTGCGTTGGCGCAAAAATGCACGGAATGTTCGGAATATTTGCTTAGAACTTCTTGAAATCTCTCCCGGCGTTTGCTATAATAGCCCCAAAGAATAAACCCATCCAAAATGGTAAAAAATTCAGCACAGAAAGGAATCGTTACCATGATCTATACTGCGGAAGTACAGCATATGTGTCCGGTGGCCAAGGGCGCTTACCACGGCCCGGCTCCCATCCCTGAGGAGGGGAGGTGGGTGCAGGCCAAGGAAATCTCCGATATCTCCGGCTTTACCCACGGTGTCGGCTGGTGCGCCCCTCAGCAGGGCGCCTGCAAGCTGACCCTGAACATCAAAAATGGCATCATCGAGGAGGCACTGGTGGAGACCATCGGCTGCTCCGGTATGACCCATTCTGCCGCCATGGCCTCCGAGATCCTCATCGGCAAGACCATTCTGGAGGCGCTGAACACAGATCTGGTGTGCGACGCCATCAACACCGCCATGCGTCAGCTGTTCGAGCAGATCGTATATGGCCGGTCTCAGTCTGCCTTCTCTGAGGGTGGCCTATCCGTGGGCGCTTCTCTGGAGGATCTGGGGAAGGGACTGCGCTCTCAGGTGGGTACCATGTTCGCTACTAAGGTCAAGGGACCCCGCTATCTGGAGATGGCCGAGGGCTATGTCACCCGGCTGGCGCTGAACAAGGATGACGAGATCGTGGGCTATGAGTTCATCAGTCTGGGTAAGATGATGGACTTCATCAAGAAGGGCGACGACGCCGCTGCGGCGCTGGAGAAGGCCAAGGGTCACTACGGCCAGTTCGAGAACGCCGCCAAGTACATTGACCCCCGGCAGGAATAAGAGGAGGACAAAAAATGGCACTGTTTGAAAGCTACGAAAGAAGAATCGACAAGATCAATGGCGTCCTCGCTCAGTATGGCATTGGCTCCGTGGAGGAGTGCCGGGAGATCTGCAAGGCCAAGGGCTTCGACCCCTATGAGATCGTCAAGGGCATCCAGCCCATCTGCTTTGAAAACGCCTGCTGGGCGTATACCGTGGGCGCAGCTATCGCCCTGAAGTCCGGCGTCAAGACCGCTGCCGAGGCCGCCAAGATGATCGGTGTGGGCCTGCAGTCCTTCTGCATCGACGGCTCCGTGGCCGAGGACCGGAAGGTGGGTCTGGGTCACGGCAATCTGGGGGCCATGCTCCTCAGCGATGAGAGCAAGTGCTTTGCCTTTCTGGCGGGCCACGAGTCCTTCGCTGCTGCCGAGGGCGCTATCGGTATCGTGAAGAACGCCAACAAGGCCCGTAAGGAGCCCCTGCGGGTGATCCTCAACGGTCTCGGTAAGGACGCTGCCCAGATCATCAGCCGCATCAACGGATTTACCTATGTTCAGACGCAGTTTGACTACTATACTGGCAAGCTGAGCATCGTCCGGGAGATTCGTTACTCCGAGGGTGAGCGGGCTGACGTCCGCTGCTACGGTGCCGATGATGTCCGGGAGGGCGTGGCCATTATGCACCACGAGGGTGTAGATGTGTCCATCACCGGCAACTCCACCAACCCCACCCGGTTCCAGCATCCTGTGGCCGGTACCTATAAGAAGGAGTGCATCGAGCAGGGGAAGAAGTACTTCTCCGTGGCCTCCGGCGGCGGCACCGGCCGTACCCTGCACCCGGACAACATGGGCGCCGGTCCCGCCAGCTACGGCATGACCGATACCATGGGCCGGATGCACTCCGATGCCCAGTTTGCCGGTTCCAGCTCCGTCCCCGCTCATGTGGAAATGATGGGCTTTTTGGGCATGGGCAACAACCCCATGGTCGGTGCTACCGTGGCTGTGGCCGTGGCGGTGGAGGAGAGCCTGAAGGGCTAAGGCTATGCTGCTGAACTGCGTATTCGTTGGTTTGGGCGGCGCAGCCGGCTCCATCTGCCGCTATCTGCTGGGGCTGCTGCCCCTGAAACCGGTCAGCGGCTTTCCGGCTATTACCCTGTGCATCAATATCGCAGGTGCCTTTGCGCTGGGCCTAATCGGGGCGCTGGCGGGGAAGTATGCCAAGCTGAACCCGCAGATGCTTCTGTTCCTTCGGGTGGGGGTGTGCGGCGGCTTCACCACCTTCTCTACCTTTTCCGTGGAGACGGCAGGTCTGCTGCAAAGCGGAAAGACCGGCCTTGCGATGCTGTATACGGCGCTGAGCCTGCTGTTGGGCGTGACGGTGGTGCTGCTGGGGCAGCGGTTGGTGCGGTAAAGCGGCAAAGAAGAGACATATAAAAATGGCTCCTGACAAGCTGTCAGGAGCCATTTTTTTGTTATTACGGGATGCCCGTTTCATTTCGATCATCTTCCGGCAAAGGACTGCACACCGCTGTTGATGAACTGCCCGGCGAAGCGGGCTATTTCCTCCGGGGATTCCCTGGTGCCGTCCTGAAGCCAGCGCAGGGCCAGCATCAGATTTCCCGGCACGATGAAGGCGCAGAAGTAGTGGATCTTCTCCCGGTCGCCGGGACATAGCAGGGACAGATACGCCTCGATGAAGTCATCCCGTAGGATGCGGCAAATGCGCTCTGTATAGGCCCGGTCACCGTAGCCCCCCAGCAGCACCTTGCACAGATCAGCGTTCTCCTGAATGAAGGCGTAGAGGTCCGTCAGGAAGGGGTAGCCGCCGGTCATGGAGTCCTTGGGATCGTGCCGCCGACAGAGCTCTGACAGACGCTCCGCCATCTCATCCTCCAGATGCAGCAGCAGGTCGTTGACGTCCTTATAGTGGATATAGAAGGTGCTGCGGTTGATATCCGCCTGCTCCGCCAGCTCCCGGACCGAGATGCTCTTGGCACTCTTCTGGGTCATCAGATGCATCAGCGCCAGCCGCAGCTGCTTCTTGGTCTTTTTTACCCGTCTGTCAATGGTCGTGCCATGCATAGTCAACACCTCCGTATGCTGTAGAATAAATTAACTTTATTCTACCATATTCGTCCCTGAATAATCAACATTTTGTTGGATAAAAGACAGAAAAATTTACATCTTCTTAAACCATATCCCTTCTAATGGGCCGTCCCGCCGCATATGCTGGGAGCAAAAGCTGATAGGATTCGGAGGAGAAGCATATGAATCGTTCCACATCCATGTATCAGGATATGGCATCCCGTACCGGCAGCAGCATCTATATCGGCGTGGTGGGGCCGGTCCGCACAGGAAAATCCACCTTCATCAAACGGTTTATGGAGACGCAGGTGCTGCCCAATATTGAAAACGACTACCGACGGGAGCGGGCCAGAGACGAGTTGCCCCAGAGCGGCTCCGGCCGCACCATTATGACCGCCGAGCCAAAGTTCGTACCGGAGGAGGCCGCAGAGGTGCGTCTGCCGGACGGCACCTCCTTCTCCGTGCGGCTCATCGACTGCGTGGGGTACATGGTTCCCGGTGCCGTGGGGCAGTTCGAGGATCTGGCGCCCCGGATGGTCATGACCCCGTGGTATGACCATGAGATCCCCATGACGGAGGCGGCGGAGCTGGGGACCCGGAAGGTCATCTGCGACCACTCCACCGTGGGCATCGTGGTCACCACCGACGGCAGCGTCACGGACATTCCCCGCAGCGACTATCTGGAGGCGGAGGAGCGGGTCATCCGGGAACTGCAGGAGCTGGGGAAGCCCTTTGTGGTGCTGGTGAACTCCCTGCATCCGGAGGAAGCCCGTCCGCTGGCGGAGGAATTGCAGCAGAAATACGGTGTGCGGTGTCTTGCGGTGAACTGTCTGGAGCTGGGAGAAGGGGACCTGCAGGAGATTTTGCGGAGTCTACTGTATGAGTTCCCGGTGCAGGAATTGCAGCTGTTTTTCCCGGAATGGGTGGAGGCTCTGCCGCCGGAGCATCCCATCCCAGCGGGCCTTTATCATGCGGTGGGGCAGGAGGCCAAACGATTGGAGCACGTCCGGCAGCTGGAGGGCTGCATGGCGGCGCTGGAGCAGTCGGAGCAGATCCGATCCGCAACACTGCGACAGATGGATCTGGGGACCGGCGTGGGGCAGGTGGAGGTGCAGCTGCCCCGAAGCCTGTTCTACGATACGGTGAACCAGCAGACGGGGCTGAGCATCACCGACGACGGCGATCTGATGGAGCAGCTGGTGACGCTGGCAGGCCTTCGGAAGGAGTATGACCGGGTGGCGCAGGCGGTGTCCAGTGCCCGGAATACCGGCTATGGCGTGGTGATGCCGTCGGTGGAGGAATTGGAGCTGGAGGACCCGGAGATCGTGCGGCAGGGGGGACGGTACGGTGTGCGGATGCGGGCCAGCGCTCCGTCTATCCATATGCTGCGGGCGGATGTGAGCACCACGGTGTCTCCCATTGTGGGGAACGAGAAGCAGTCGCAGGACATGGTAAACTATCTCCTACAGGAGTTCGAGGGGGAGCCGGGGAAGCTGTGGGAGTCCAACATCTTTGGCCGCAGCTTC
>OOCB01002460.1_pt1 | contig 21040 bp, 21 predicted proteins | sample 1671351 | NCBI WGS metagenome assembly OOCB01 (sample SAMN06348148, study PRJEB24527) | human gut metagenome | biome: human gut; feature: ankylosing spondylitis patient; material: feces | host: Homo sapiens | place: China | collected 2015-10
AAAAGCCATGGGCGAATTCCCGAGTGGCCAAAGGGGACAGACTGTAAATCTGCTGGCACTGCCTTCGGTGGTTCGAATCCACCTTCGCCCAGTTAAATACTTATTGACAAATTGAAAGTAAGTATTTATAATAATTTAGGTAACGCGGGGTGGAGCAGTCTGGAAGCTCGTCGGGCTCATAACCCGAAGGTCGTAGGTTCAAATCCTGCCCCCGCAATTTTGCCCAGATAGCTCAGTTGGTAGAGCAGAGGACTGAAAATCCTCGTGTCGCTGGTTCGATTCCAGCTTTGGGCACTACAACTTCATAGTTGTATGGGATATTAGCTCAGTCGGTAGAGCACTTGACTTTTAATCAAGTTGTCCGGGGTTCGAATCCCCGATGTCTCATTAAGTTGCGGAAGCCGAGAGGTTTCCGTTTTTTCGTATTCTAAAGTTTGCAAAAAAAGAGGTTGCTGCACATTCACACAGCAACCTCTTTTTTTTGGTTAAAGTATATGTTGTTGAAAGTCGAAGATCAGTTTGATTTTGTCGGAATGAACTGTGCAATGCGTCCGGCGAAATCAGCGATATTCTGCGTCTGAAGGATCACACGGCCAGGACCGGTAAGCTTTGTGAGGAAGAGACCTTCGCCGCCGAAGAAGATGTTTCCAAGGCCTTTGATCGTCTCAACTTCATATTTTACGGTTTTCTCGAACGCAACGACATTTCCTGTATCAACTTTGATCACTTCGCCCGGTGCAAGCTGTTTCTCGACAACATCGCCGTCGATTTCGAGAAAGACCATTCCGGAACCGGAGATGGATTCAAGGATGAAGCCTTCGCCGCCAAACAGTCCGGAAGTAAATTTCTTTGTGAAGGTGACATCAAGATTTACAGAATCCTGTGCGCAGAGGAATGCACCTTTCTGGCAGATCATGCCGCCGTTTTCTGCCGCGTCGATCGGAAGAACCTGACCAGGTACAGTTGACGCAAATGCGATCGTGGCACCCGGAGCATCCGCACGGTAGGTAGCCATAAACATGGATTCACCGGCAAACATGCGGCCAAGACCTTTCATAAATCCGCCGCGTGTGTTTGTGGACATGGAAATCCCTTCAGACATCCAGGACATTCCGCCGGACTGTGTGTACATGGTTTCGCCTGGAGCATCAAATTTGATCTCAACTGCAGGGATAGTTGTGCCAATAATTCTGTATTTCATAGGATCCTCTCTTTCTGGCGTATTGAACGATGAAAATACGCTTGTATTGCTGTATCCAAAAGATACACAAGGGTGAATAAATATATTATATCATACTCTGCCGATAGTTACAGAAGAAATACTGGAATGAAATTTACAGTGAAAAATCCTGTTTATGAAAATAACAAAATGATAACATGTTTACAGTTTCCTTAAATATGGGGGTGCTCGCTTGTGTGAAAAAATTATGGATGATAGAATATCGGTAACAAGTTCAGTGACAGGCGAGTTCAGTTTTGGAAAAAGAAGGTGGCAAGGTGAAAAAGATTTGGATGATGACGGCAGCTTTAGGACTGGGAATCTGGCTGACAGGGTGTTCGGCGGCTTTTGTTCCGGTAGAAGATCCGAGTGAGCCACAGACAGAGGAACGAAATAGTCCTGAAACGGAAAAAGAAGATCAGAGGGAAAATCTGGCCTTTCAGCCACTTTCGGAGGAAGAACGTCGGTGGATCGTAACAGAATTGGAATCCTTTGATGGAGATCATAAATTTTCGGATATGGATCCGGAAAAGGCAGCATCCTGCGGCGGAGAGATCCGGGATGCGTATGATTTTGTTGGACGGGAGACGGAAAATGGTTACGGGTATGTCCTGGGATTTCGAAAAGGCAAGGAGGATCCGCTGAAAGATCTCAGCATTTACAGCATTGATGATGTGATCGAGGCTGAAAAGTGGAACGAGGACGAAAGTATTTTTGAAAAAGTATATACTTTCGAAAATGTTTATGAAATGTATTACATGGAAGCAAAGGATGTTCTGTTTTTTGTTCCGAGCGGAATGGAAGAACCGGAAGAACTCAGAAAAGCGTTTACATATAGCCTCTGTGACGGTGACGAGGGGGTCCGGTATCTGGAGACTGTAAAGGAGCGCGGTGTGCGGATGTCACCACCGGAGGACGGCGGATATCTTACCGTCCGAAGATTTGAAGCTGCAGAGGTACTGGAGGAATATATTCCTTTGACTGAGGATCAGGAGAAAGAGATCACCGGCTCGGATGAGATCATTGATCCGGTAATGTATGGAATAGATGGGATCACATATGCGGCAAGCCAGGAAATTTATGAGTCAGAAAACCCGGATCCGGATGAGATCACGGTTCCGGCATTAAAAATTGCAGAGGAAAAATGTGAATTTCAGACGGTCGGAACGGAAGACATGAAAGAAATTACAAGTGCGGAACTTGAGGTGATCCCGATTTCCAAAGAGCTGGAGAAAGGCTTGGAGAGCAAAGATTCTGCTGACGTGGAAGCTGGCTCGGAAGTCGTGGGAGTATCCGAGACGCTGCAGGATCCGGAATTGTTAAAAAGGCTGGAGGAGATCCTGTTGGGGGCATCTTTTGATGAAGCGAAAGAATGTCCGTATAACGGGATCCTGACGCTGACAAAGGCGGATGGGACACAGATAACGGTGAGACTGGCATCGGACGGATGCGATTCAATGGTTTACGGCAGCTATAGCTTTTATCAGGCAGCCGGGGGTGAAGTCGCAGAGATCTGGGATATGTTTCCGGAGTTGAAATAGGATACCTCGGCAGTGCGCTGGGATATGAGATCATGAATTGGCATCAGCTCGGTCTAATTCTTGCGAGTGTTGTCATGGGATTTGCAATTCTCACTTCATTGGAAAAGGATAAGTGATCAGTCAACAAATTTTGATTATATGAAAAACAAAAAATTTGGAGGATCATCATGAAAGAGAACAGAAAATTATTGAAAGAAGTGCTGAAGGACATCCGGCACGATATGACGGATGAGGAAGTTTTGAACCTTTTAGCAGACAGTAAGATTTCAGTCAGTCCTGAAAAAGAGAAAGAAAAGTACACACTCGGGCAGCGGGCAGCTGACACAATCGCAAAATTTGCAGGCAGTTGGGCGTTTATATTTTCCTTTACAGGTGGGCTGATCCTGTGGATGGTCATCAACACGATTCTTGCGTCAAAAGCGTTTGACGCATATCCGTTTATCCTGCTGAACCTTGTCCTGTCCTGCGTTGCAGCCATTCAGGCACCGCTGATCATGATGAGTCAGAACCGACAGGAGGAAAAAGACCGCCGGCGTGCTGAAAACGATTATAAGGTAAACCTGAAGACTGAGATCATGATCGAAGACCTCTACGATAAGGTGAATGCAATTCTTATCAGACAGTCGCAGATTGAGAAACTTCTCTCGGAGCAAAAAGAGAAAAATACTTTATAATGAATGCGGATGCGAATTTGACGGGCAATTTCCAGTTCGTTTGCAGGCAGATGGGAAACAGGAGAATAAAAATTTTGAATTACAGAAAAGAAAAACAGCCGGGACTTTTAGAACGGCTGACAGAATATGCGGGATCGGATGCGTATCCATTTCATATGCCGGGACATAAAAGACGGGAGATTCCGGATGGGATCCCGGGGGGATTTCCGGACCCGTATGGGATCGATATCACGGAGATCGATGGGTTTGACAACCTGCATCATGCGGAAGGAATTTTGAAGGACGCCATGGATGAGGCGGCTGCGATCTACGGGGCGGACCGGTCCTGGTATCTTGTGAATGGGAGTACATGCGGTATCTTAAGTGCGGTTTTTGCAGCCACGGAAAACGGAGGGAAGCTCCTGACAGCGAGAAACTGTCATAAGGCGGTGTATCATGCAATCTGCCTGAACCGGCTGGAGGCGGAATATCTGTATCCGGAGGAGATCACGGAATTCGGGATCAATGGAGGAATCTGGGCGGAGGACGTGAGAAAAGCGCTTGAAAAGGATGCGATGCGCTGTGCGGGAAATTCGGGGGATGTGAGAGGAAAAACCACTAAAATCCAGGCAGTGCTCATCACATCCCCAACCTATGAAGGCGTGGTGTCGGATATCCGGGCGATCGCGGATGCGGCTCATGAATACGGGATCCCGTTGATCGTCGATGAGGCGCATGGGGCGCATCTGGAGTTTGCTGATCAGTGTCACAGCTTTCCGAAATCGGCGTTGGAATACGGGGCGGATATCGTGATCCAGAGCCTTCATAAGACGTTGCCATGCTTTACCCAGACGGCAATCCTGCATGTGAAGGGAAAACTTGTGGATCAGGACAGAATTTCGAGGTATTTGTCCATGTTTCAGACGTCCAGCCCGTCATACCTTTTTATGGCTGGGATGGAGCGGTGCATCCGGTATATGGACGGGGACGGAAGAAATGGGATGGTCCGGTATGAGAAAAGACTGGAGCACTTTATGGAGCGGATGGAAGGACTTCAGGTACTTGAGGTCCTGGACTGGGAAATCTGTGGGAAATATCGGACTGTGGCCGGATGGGATCCGTCGAAGATCGTGGTTTCCACGATGCGCGCAGAGGGTTTTCATGGGGAAGAGCTGGCGGAGACACTGCGGAGAAAATACCATCTTGAGATGGAGATGACAGCACCGGAGTATGTGATCGCGATGACGTCGCTGATGGACACGGAGGAAGGATTTGAGCGGCTTGGAACGGCGCTGCTGGAGATTGACGGGGCATTGAGACACTGCGTGGAGTCTGAACAGCAAAAAGAAAAAGGTGAGTCAAAGGGAAAAAAAAGATGTGAGACTCCAGAAGCCACGGAATCCAAACTTTCGCACCCGGTCAGGAGAACGCTCATCTGCGAGGCAATGGATGCCGATACGGAGCGCACAGCGTTTCAGGATACGGTCGGAAAGGTATCTGCGGAGTTTGTGTATCTGTATCCGCCGGGAATCCCGATCATCGCGCCCGGAGAGGTATTCACGGATGCGATCGTGGAGAAGATCGTGGCGTACAAGGCAGCAGGACTTCTTGTCCAGGGGCCAGCTGATCCGGATGCGGACGTGATCTTAACATGCCAGACGCCAGTGCTTGTTCATAAAGGATGCTGATGAGTATGCTGCTGGGGAAGGAAATCGTTAGTGATTCAATTATTTTTCCAAGCAGGAACAGGAATTCTTACATCGTATAAGTGGAGACGCGGATCCCGTGAAATTATCGAGCGAGGATGGAAACAACGGTTGCACGGGACCTCTGATTTTGATACAATGAAAAGATAGAACCTGAAAAATAGTTGTAAAAGTTCGATCGAAAAGTCTTATCTGACTGGGATAAAAATTATAATACAGAAGGCTGAGAGAAACAAATGGGCAGGATATATTATCTTCTTGGAAAGAGTGCGACAGGAAAAGATACACTGTATAAGGAAATCCTGAAACGGAGACCAAAGCTGCGGACGGTGACGATGTATACAACAAGACCGATCCGGGAAGGCGAGACGGACGGAGTGGAATATTTCTTTACCGACCGCGAGGAGCTGGAGCGGCAGCTGGCTTCCGGAAAGGTGATCGAGTCGAGAACTTATCAGACGATCGCCGGTCCATGGACTTACTATACGGTGGATGACGGGCAGTTTGATGTTGCCGACGACGAGTCCTGTCTTATGATCGGGACACTGGAATCTTACGAGAAGATGTGTGCCTATTTTGAAGCGGGAAAGATGGTCCCGGTCTATATCGAGGTCCCGGACGGGATCCGGCTTCTCAGGGCCGTCAAACGCGAGGAAAACCAGAAAAAGCCGAATTATCGGGAAGTCTGCCGGAGATACCTTGCAGACGAAAAAGATTTTTCAGAGGAAAATCTGGAACGCTTGGGAATTACGAAGAGATATCAGAACACGGATATGGAAATGTGCCTGGAAGAAATCCTAAGGGATTTGGATAAATAACTTTTTATAGGCGTTATTTTGTGGTAAGATAAAATGGAAACACCGTTAGCGGGAACAGTTAAATGTTCTGTTCGAACCGGGAAGCTCCGGCGTAAAAAGCACTGCCGGAACCAACAGGATGAGGAGGGATGCGGCTATGTCAGAAGAAAAGATCATGGGATTTGAAGAGATCCTCGGGAATGAGATGGTGAAAGATCACTTTAAAAAGGCGATCCAGAACCATAAGATCTCACATGCTTATATCCTGACGGGAGAAGCCGGCATGGGAAGAAAATCGATCGCGAATGCGTTTGCGATGACACTCCTGTGCGAAAAAGGCGGAAGTGAGCCGTGTATGATGTGCCATTCCTGCAAGCAGGTGATGAGCGGAAATCATCCGGATCTCATCTATGTGACGCATGAAAAGCCGGGAAGTATCGGCGTGGATGATGTGCGGGAACAGATCAATGATACGATCATGATCCGTCCGTACAGCAGTTATTATAAGATCTATATCGTGGATGAGGCGGAAAAAATGACGGTCCAGGCGCAGAATGCCCTGTTAAAAACGATCGAGGAGCCGCCGTCCTACGCGGTCATCATTCTGATCACGACGAACCAGGAGGCGTTTCTTCCGACGATCCTCTCCAGATGTGTCCAGATGAAGTTAAAGCCGCTTAAGGATTTCACGATCAAGAGTTACCTGACCCAGAATCTCCATATCGCGGAGAAGGATGCGGATATCTGCGCTGCATTTGCGAGGGGAAATCTCGGAAAGGCGATTCATCTGGCTTCGTCGGATGAATTCAAGGAACTTTTCCAGAAGGTCATGGTTCTCGTGAAAAACGTGGGAACTATGGATATTTCGATGCTTCTGGATTGTATCCGGGAGATGAAAGAGCAGAACTTTGATATCGGCGAGGTGCTGGATCTGATGCAGCTCTGGTACCGGGACGTGCTCATGTTCAAGGTCACAAAGGACATGAACCTGCTGATCTTCAAAGATGAATATAAAATGATCAATGAGACGGGAGAAAAAGTCGACTATGCCGGTCTGGAAGCGATCCTTGCGGCGATCGACACAGCGAGAACACGTTTGAACGCAAACGTAAATATGGAATTGGCGATGGAATTACTCCTGCTGACCATGAAGAACCCGTCATAAGGAGCAAAGAATGACGAAAGTAATCGGGATCCGCTTTCGGAAAGCGGGAAAAGTATATTATTTCAGCCCTGGTGAAAATGAGATTAAAACAGGCGATCATGTGATCGTCGAGACGGCCAGAGGCGTGGAGTACGGATATGTGGTGCTCGGAACTCACGAGGTGGACGATAAAAAGGTGATCCAGCCGCTGAAATCCGTGATCCGCATGGCAACACCGGCGGATGAGGAGACGGAGCGCCGCAACAAGGAGAAAGAAAAAGAGGCGTTCAAGGTCTGCGTTGAGAAGATCAAGAAACACAATCTCAGTATGAAGCTCATTGACACGGAGTATACGTTTGACAACAATAAAGTATTGTTCTACTTTACGGCAGACGGAAGGATCGACTTCCGTGAGCTGGTAAAGGATCTGGCGTCCGTGTTTAAGACGAGGATCGAGCTCCGACAGATCGGTGTCCGCGATGAGACAAAGATCGTCGGCGGGATCGGGATCTGCGGAAGACCGCTCTGCTGTGCGTCGTATCTTTCCGAGTTTATCCCGGTATCGATCAAGATGGCGAAGGAGCAGAACCTGTCCTTAAATCCGACGAAGATCTCCGGCGTCTGCGGCAGACTGATGTGCTGCTTAAAGTACGAGGAGGACACATACGAGGAGTTGAACGGAAGACTTCCGAATATCGGCGACTATGTGACGACGGACGACGGTTTAAAGGGTGAAGTCCACAGCGTCAGCATCCTGCGCCAGCTCGTGAAGGTCATCGTGACGGTAAATAACGATGAGAAGGAGATCCGTGAGTATAAGGTGGATCAGCTGAAATTCCGGCCGAAAAAGAGACGGGAAAAACAGTCATCCAACGATGCGGAGTTAAAGCAGTTAGAGGCACTGGAGAAAAAAGAAGGGAAATCAAAACTCGATGGCGATTGAGTTAAAGGAAAATGAGCGTCTGGATGATCTTCAGAGAAATGGACTGCAGATCATCCAGAAGACAGATGGGTTCTGCTTTGGTATGGACGCGGTGCTGCTTTCCGGATTTGCGGCGGTGAAACCGGGAGAGCGGGCGCTGGATCTCGGAACAGGAACAGGGATCATCCCGCTTCTTCTCTCCGCAAAAACGCAGGGAGAACATTTTTCGGCACTTGAGATCCAGGATGAGATCGCCGAGATGGCAGAGCGGAGTGTGAAACTGAACCATCTGGAAGAAAAAATCGAGATCGTACATGGAGATATCAAGGAAGCCAGCCGGATTTTCGGAGCGGCTTCCTTTGATGTCGTTACGACAAATCCGCCGTATATGAATGACGCTCATGGGTTAAAGAACCCGACGGAAGTGAAGGCGATCTCGAGACATGAGGTCCTCTGTACGCTGGAGGATGTTGTGCGGGAAGGCGCGAAGGTCCTGAAACCGGGCGGAAGGATGTATATGGTCCACCGGCCGCACCGTCTGATCGAGATCCTCGGGACGATGAAGCAGTATAAGCTGGAGCCGAAGCGGATGAAAATGGTGCATCCGTTTAAGGATAAGGATGCGAACATGGTCCTCATCGAGGCGGTCCGCGGCGGCGGAGCCTGGATGAAGGTCGAGGCGCCGGTGATCGTTTATAAGGAGCCGGGCGTGTATACGGATGAGATCTATTCGATTTACGGGTATTAAATTGTTGAGAGGGTTCTTTTGGCGGATGAGACGGAAAATGTCAGGAATTTTCTAAACGAAAAGCTCTGGATAATGTAGGAATAGTCGCGGATCTTGCCAAGCCGGAATGGAACCATCTGTAAACTCGCGTTACGGAAATGTTGAGATAAAAAGCTGTCGGTGAAAAAGCAGCATCGGGCAGCAGGAGGAATTGGTCATGCAGGGAAAATTATATTTATGTGCAACGCCCATCGGGAATCTGGACGATATCACGCTGCGGGTGTTAAATACGTTGAAAGAGGTCGATCTGATCGCTGCGGAAGATACGAGACACAGCATCAAGCTCTTAAACCATTTTGACATCAAAACGCCGATGACCAGTTACCATGAGTTCAACAAGGTGGAAAAGGCGAGAGTTCTCGTTGAGAAGATGAAGGAAGGCACGAATATCGCACTGATCACGGATGCCGGGACACCGGGAATCTCGGATCCGGGCGAGGAGCTTGTAAAGCAGTGCTATGAGGCCGGAATCGAGCTGACTTCTCTTCCTGGACCGGCGGCATGCATCACGGCGCTCACGATCTCCGGAATGGCGACGAGACGGTTTGCATTCGAGGCGTTCTTACCTTCCGATAAAAAGGAAAAGCAGAGAATTCTGGAAGAATTAAAGTCAGAGACGCGGACGATCATCCTCTACGAGGCGCCGCATCGTCTGGTAAGGACATTGGAGGAGCTTCTTGAGGCGTTAGGTGACCGGAGGATCACGATCTGCAGGGAACTCACAAAGAAGTACGAGACGGCATTCCGAATCACGTTTCAGGGGGCGTTAGATCATTTTGAGACGGAGGAACCGCGGGGCGAATGTGTCATCGTGATTGAGGGAAAGAGCCCGGAGGAGATTAAAAAAGAGAAGGAACAGACATGGGAATCCATGTCGATCGCTGAACACATGGATGTTTATCTGTCACAGGGGATCGAGAAAAAAGAGGCGATGAAGCTTGTGGCGAAGGACCGCGGGATCGGAAAGCGGGATGTGTATCAGATGCTTTTGGATGAGCAGGAATAGGGAATTCGAGAAGAAGATGTGTCGCTGGTTATTGAGTGAGATGACGGGTGGTACGTCTTCTTTTTTACGAAAGATTACAGATAAATAACAAAAAAATAACGAATATATTAATAATGCAGCAAGGAAATGAATAATGGTTGAAAAATGGGGGGGGGGTAAATGATATAATTCAAGTAGACGAAACGGAAACAATCAGCATAGCGGGGGGCGATCTATATGAAGAAAAAAATGTGGTTAACATTATGTAACTTAGGCGTTTCAGTAGTATTTTTATTATCGTTATATAGCTATACAAAGGGTATGAGAATGTTTTCGCTGGGATTAGCAATGGCACTTCTTGTAGAAATAGGTATCAGAGGGTTTATTGAGCAGAAATTTTCGCAGGAGGGCGCTGAGGTAAATGGAAATAAGATTTATCATGTATCTGAAATATTGAGATATGCTTGCGCTATTATTTTGGCAATAGCAGTGTGGCGCAATGGGTTTAAATGACAGTGATTAAAATAATAGTTGTAATATATAAAATGCTTCTTTTTCCCAAAACAATAATGCAGTTGGGAAGAAGAAGCATTTTCTCATATTTATCTGTGGAGTTTTGTTTCGTTTCGGAGTATGATTTAAGAAAATGGTTCTTTTGAACGATAAAATCTGAGGTGTTTTATGCTTAAGATAACGATTCTTCTCTTAGGGCTTTTCTGGTGTCTGGGACTTTGGATAGAGGGGCGGGATGCGGCGAAAAGCCGCGCGACCCTGCGTCACGTTGTGCATGTAAACGGCACACGAGGGAAATCTACGGTCTGTCGGCTGATCGAGGCCGGATTGCGGGCAGGCGGATTGCGGGTATTCTGCAAAACTACAGGTACAGATCCGATGACGATAGATGTTTCCGGCAATGAAGAGCCTCTGCGCCGCAGAGGCAAAGCCAATATTAAAGAGCAGGTCGGCATTCTGCACCGTGCTGCCGCACAGAATGCGGAAGTTCTGGTGATTGAGTGCATGGCATTGCAGCCCGAATATCAAAGATGTGCACAGCATCGCATTTTGCAGGCCGATGTGGGCGTGATTACGAATGTGCGGCACGATCATGCCGATGTGATGGGGGACAGCCTTCCGGAAATTGCGGATACGTTGAGCAACACGATTCCCAAGGGAGGAGTTTTATTTACGGCCGATGAGACCATGGCAGACCGTCTCAAGAATCATGCGGAGGCGCTGGGCAGTCGCTTCGTTCTGGCACGTCCCACTGGGGATGAGCCGGATTTTGATTTTGCCGAAAATATTTCCTTGGCACTAGCTGTATGTGAAGATCTGGGCGTTTCGCGGGAAACAGCTCTTGCGGGCATGGCACATTATAAGCGCGACCCTTATGCGCTGGCACTATATAAGATGGGGCAGGGGATTTTTGTGAATGCCGTTTCGGTAAATGATTCTGATTCCACCTGCATCGTCTGGGAAGATCTGCAGAAAAAACTTGGAGAGAAGGCCGGAAAGCTTATTTTGATCGTATGCAACCGGGCTGATCGGGGAAGCCGCACCCGGGATATGCTGACTGTATGTGAGAGACTGGCTCCGGCCGAGGTCTGGCTGGCAGGTTCGCATAAAGACTATATGACTGCCAAACTGCACCGGTTCTTGCCTGATTGCGCCGTGCGCAGTTTTTCACAGGCTGACGATATGCCTCTAAACGATACAGAACCAGGTACAGTGCTGTTTGCAGTCGGCAATTTGTATGGAGCGGGGCGCAAACTGATCGCCCGTGTCCGCGAGGAGGGAGAGCCTTATGTATAATCAAATCATTCTGTTAGGTGTAGTGGTGAGTATGATCTTTACCGAGATTACCGGGCTTTCGGCTGGACTTATCGTACCCGGTTATCTGGTTCTGGCGTTACATAGCCCCGGTCGTATTGTTACTACGCTGATTATGGCATCCGTGAGTGTGCTTTTATGCCGTCTGGCATCGCAATGGCTGATTTTATTTGGTCGACGCCGGTTTGCCTTTCTGATCCTGCTGACCTTTGTGCTGAATTGTGTACTTTCCGCATGGAGACTGCTTCCCTTCAGTGTGATTGGCATTTTAATGCCAGGTATTCTGGCGCGGGAAATCGATAGACAGGGATTCTTCGATGCCTTTCTGGCAATTGCCACCACTACGCTTTTTACGGCGCTGATCTTACTGCTTATCGGGCAAAAGCTGCCCGGCGTGTGAAAGGAGGCGTTTTCGCATGAAAAGTTTGCAAAAACGCCGAAGCACGGCACTTATCCTGGCTGTGGTCTGGCTGGCCGTCGGCCTTGTCATTACATTGGCGATGGGACAGACGAAAGCCACGGAAGACTATGAGATCAAACTTTTGGCTGCCCAGAAGCTGCAGGGCTGGATGGATGATATCCGGGATTATAAGCTGGAAGCAGGACTTTCCCTCACTCCTTATGATACGCACAAGACCGGAATGATCGGCGATGAATATACGCCAATTACCACCAGCCTTGGCTCGGAGGAGGCGAAGCGGACCACAGCAAACCCGGACATGGCCGCACTGCTGGTGCAGATGCTCACCGAGGCTGGGGTAAAGTCCGGCGATACCATCGGTGCGGGCTTTTCGGGTTCCTTTCCAACGTTGAATCTGGCTGTGCTGGCCGCCGGTGAGGCGATGAATGTGAAGGTGATCTATATCGCTTCCATGGGAGCGAGCACCTTTGGGGCAAACCAGCCGCAGTTTACCTTCCCGGACATGGTCTGCCGCCTTTATCTTGACGGCAGGCTCCAGACACCTCCGGCTCTGATCACACTGGGCGGTGATTATGACTGTGGAGGTGAAATGTTTGAGGAGGAAAAAGGGGAGGCACTTGCCCGCATTGCGTCCTATGGCGTGGCAGATATCATGCAGGAGCGCGATTTCGCGGCAAACCTGAAGGCGCGTGAGAACCTGTATGAGACGTTAGGTCCCATAAGCTGTTTTGTCGGTGTGGGCGGAAACATTACGACCATCGGCCTGGAAGAGGACAAGATGAAGGCCGGTGTGATGGTTCCCTATACGGTTACCAGTGTGCGCAGTGATGACGGACTCTTGCAATATTATAATGCACATGGTCTGCCGGTTCTGCATCTGTTAAACATCAAGCAGCTGGCTGCCCAGTACGGTTTGCCGTTTGATCCAGAGACAATCGTCCCGCCAGGACAGAGTGCCCTGTATTACCATACGGTATATCCACATTTTCCGGCTCTGGCCGGGATCCTTGGGGCTGTGTGCATATTAGTTTTTGCCTTTAAAAGGAGATCCATGAGTGATGACAGGTAATATCAAACTGGCGGGTTTCGAGATCCACAAAATAGACCGCAAAGAAATGATGATCGGTCTGGCGTTGATCGCGCTGAGTTTTTTAATGCCGGTTTTATTTACGGTACAGAACTTTCAGGTGCGGGAGTATATGCATCTTGCATTGGAAAAGCAGGAGAAGACCGATCTGATGGTGGCTGCTTTACACCTGGTGATGTTAAATGCCCTGCGCGCTGCTCCGCATTATATCGGAGCATATTATATTGCCGAGTCGGTGGAACTCTACCGGAGAGGGAAAAAAAGTTGGATACCCAATGCATGCATGATTTTACTGATCCTGCCGCTTGTATATGAGGGCATTGGTCTGGTGCATGGTATTCGTTACGACTTTGGTTTGCCTGCTCTGCTTCTGGGTTCATCCGTGGTGCTGTTTCGGCGTCTGGATTATCAATATATATCATTAACCAAAAAGAACCTGATGCTGCTGATTTTTACTATAGCTTTTCAGTTCCTGGACATCATGCCGCTGATGAGCGGTCTGCCCGTGGGACGCGGTGAGACGAGTTCTGATATCAAGCTGTTTGCTGATGTTCTGGAGGCCAATTCTCTCTTAAATGCCATCGGTGCAGTGGGAATTTTAGTTGTAGCCCTGTTTGCAACGATTATTCTCCTGCAGCTGCGGGATGAGAATAATCTTCTGCGTCTGTCGGAGGAAAAAGAAAAAATGCAGACCGTGCAGAGCCGTGCCGCACTGCTGGAAATGAAAAACCGTACCTACCGGGAAATGAAATATCTGGTGCACGATTTAAAATCGCCTCTGACCAGTACTCAGACTTTGGTGGGAATTTTAAAAATGCAATGTGAGGTTGACGGAAGAAACAGGGAAATCGAATATCTGAGCCGCATTGAAAGCCAGATGGATCGGATGAGCAGTATGATCTCGGAAATCTTATATGAAAACAGGCGCAGTCCCAGCGACACCAAGCACATTTTAGATATGGCACTTGCGCAGATATCGGTAGAAAATTATGCATCTAACATTCATATTGACAATGAGGTACCGGAGCTTCAGGTAAGTGTAAACAGTATTTTGTTTACGCGCGTGTTAGTGAATCTGATCCACAATGCCGCACTGGCGGTTGAGAAGGGGCGGGAGCTTGCCATCTGGATCCATGTACGGGCCCGCCTGGTGGATGACTTGCCGTTTATCACTTTTTCTGTTTCAGATAACGGCTGCGGTATGACTGAGCAGCAGCAGGCCACCATGTGGGAACAGGGAATTTCCGGCTTTGGCTCCAGCGGCCTGGGACTTGCCTTTGTGAAACAGACCGTGGAAGCCATGGACGGCTCGGTGATATCGGAAAGCCAGCCGGGCAAGGGCACACGGTTCATCATATTTTTACCGGAGGTAGTAAACCATGGAACGAAAGATTACGATACTTTCCATTGACGATGAAGAAAATATTCGCTTTGCCTTAGGCGAGCTGTTTCATTTTCAGGGCTGGGAGGCCTGCAGTGCCCCAAATGTAAAAAAAGGCCTGGAGCAGTTTCGTTTACACAAACCTGACATTGTATTAATCGATTATCACATGCCCGGCATTAACGGCGTGGAAGGAGTGCAGATGTTGCGTGCACTTTCACATACTGTGCCAATTATCGTGTTTACAATTGATGAAAGTCAGGAGGTGGCTGACCAGTTTCTTCAGGCGGGTGCCAGTGATTTTGCCTTGAAGCCCATCAAGGCTCCAGATATTATCAGCCGCATCAAGCTGCATTTACGCCTTTTAGAACGAGAGCATCAAAAACAGGCACCTTTGGACAAAGGCTTAAGCGAGGCCACGATGCAGCTGGTGCTGGATTCGTTAAAAGAAGGTGAGGATTACATGACAGTAAATGAGGTGGCTCGCAGCAGCGGTCTTGCCTATCAGACGGTATACCGTTACCTGCAGTATCTGATTCAGAATAAGAAAGTGGAAATGGTGAGCATTTACGGCAAAGTCGGCCGCCCGCGCCAGTTATTCCGCTGGGTTGAAAATATGTAAGCGATCTATAATGAAACGAAAAAAGTTTTACCTTGAGAAAACGAGGCAAAACTTTTTTTGTTTAATATGAAACTCGATTTAATTGATCAAAGGACATTATTACATTTTTGAGAAAAATATGAGAAAAAATAGACTTGAATAGAGCAATTTTGTATAATTTACACAGTTCCTACAGAACTTCGACACAGTTTCTACATAAATATTACTCTTATCCTGGGGATCAGCTTTCCCCCCGACTTGAGATGTGATGGTAAAGCTTTCGCTTACTAATAAAAGACACCACAAAACAGAGAGGAGTTGCCGATGGGCGGCGAACCTCTCAAACAAAAGGAGGATGACAATGAAAAGATCAAATCGTCTGGTTGCAAGATCTGCAGTTGCACACAGTCTGGCAGCTTCATTGACTGCCTGCGGAACTGCTTCCTCAACGACAACGACAGCGGCGAGCAGTGAGGCTGCTACCGAGACAGCTTCCGAAACAGAAGCTGCTTCTACGACCGAAACCGTTGGTGAGGATGTCTGGCTGCCTTACAACGAAAACCTCGAGAAGAAGCGTGATGACCGTGACGCTACCGGTAAAAACGGCGCGGTTGCTTCCTGTAACTGGTACGCCAGCAAGGCAGGTCTGGAAATTCTGAAGGAAGGCGGAAACGCCTTTGACGCAGCGGCTGCTGTAGCCTACACTCTGGGCGTGGCTGAGCCGTACTTCTCCGGCCTGGGCGGCGGCGGATTTATGACTATTTATAGTGCCAAAGATGACAAGGTGAGTGTCCTTGATTTCCGTGAGACTGCTCCTGCCGCTGCTAATGCACAGATGTGGTTGGATGAAAACGGAAAGATGGAGCAGTTCAGTCTGGACGGCGTGAATAATCTGGGTGACAAGAGCGTGATCGGCGGTCTGTCGGTAGCTGTACCTGGAGAAGTTGCTGGTTTTGAGTATCTTCTTGATAACTACGGTTCTGATGCCGTAAGCCGTCAGCAGATCTTCCAGCCTGCTATCGACACAGCCAACAACGGCTATGTAGTGGGAGTTACCTTTAAGGAAGAGCTGGACAGCGAGTATACCGGTATTGCCGCAAACGAGACTTTAAGCAATATCTACCTGGATGAGAGCGGACTGCCGTATGAGGTTGGTGATGTGATCAAAAACCCGGATCTGGCAAAGACCCTGCAGCTGATCGCTGATGGCGGTAAAGATGCTTTCTATACCGGCGATATGGCACAGGCTATGGTGGATGCTGTTGCGGCTTGGGGCGGCAACATGACCATGGAGGACCTTGCAAATTATGAAGTAAAGGTTCGTGAGCCTGTCGTTGGTCACTATAAAGATTACACCATCTACTCTTTACCACCGGCATCCTCCGGCGGTACACACCTGGTTGAGATCCTGAACATTCTCGAGAACTACGACGATATGGACAAGATTGGTGTAAACAGCGCCGAGTATGTACATCGTTTCTCTGAGGCTTTCAAGATCGCCTTCGCAGACCGCGCGCAGTATATGGCAGATACTGACTTTGCTGATGTTCCGCTAGCTCAGCTGACAAGCAAAGACTATGCTGCAGAGCGTTATAGTGAGATCACTGACAAGAGCGGCAGCTATGTGGCTGTAGAGCCGGAAGAGTTAGAGCATTATGCAACTACAAGCTTTTCCGTTGTTGACCAGTGGGGCAACATGGTAGCCTGCACAAAGACTATCAACTACGGCTTTGGTTCCAAGGTTGGTGTTCCTGGCTATGGATTTATTATGAACGACGAGATGGATGATTTCTCAGCTGATCCTGAGAGCGTAAACTGCGCAGAAGGCGGAAAACGTCCGTTATCCAGCATGAGCCCGTCTATCGTTTTATATCCGGATGGATCTCCGTACATGACAATCGGAAGCCCGGGAGCTACCCGTATTTTCCCGACGATCGCTCAGGTTATCGAGCGCATGATTGACTACAATATGGATATTCAGGACGCGATCGATTGTGCACGTATCTACGACAACGCATCTGAAAATATCTGCTATGAGTCCGGCGGTGTGAACCCGATCACTCCTGAGGTTGCTAAAGAACTGCAGGATCGCGGACATGAAGTTACCGATAAGGGAGAATGGCAGCTGTTCTTCGGCGGTGTACAGGGAATCTCGATCGGTAAGGACGGAACACTGCGCGGTGGTGCGGATCCTCGCCGTGATGGTAAGGCTCTGGCATATTAATTTTCATTTCCAGTAATACATGAATTATCAGTGCTGCCCGCTTCCCGATAACGGGGCGGGCAGCCGTAAAATAAGAAAAGGAGATATACGATTATGAAGAAACTTGGTATTTTTATTGCGGCTAGTGCTTTGACATTATCTTTGGCTGCTTGCGGCTCCGGCGCTTCCAGCACAACAACTACCGCAGCGGCTGCAGAAACCACAGCAGCAGCTTCCGCAGAAACTACAGCGGCAGCAGGTGCTGCAACTGAACTGACTGAGATCAGCGCAGGTATGTGCTCTACTCCGGCTATCCTGACCAGTATTGGACAGAGTGCTGATGTAGACATTGCAAATACACTTTGCACAAAGGCTGGCATTGAAGTAACAATGAATAAGAACATCACAGGCGCAGATCTTCCGGATGACTGCAAAACTCTGATCCTTGCAGTCGGTGGATCTTCCAAGGGACTTGGTGCTGCAGGTATCGATGCTGACCAGGAGCTTGCACGTACTGACGCTCTGATTTCCGCTGCAAAGGAAAAAGGTATCATTGTTCTTGCTCTGCACACTGGCGGATCCGCTCGTCGCGGTACCTTATCTGACAGCTTTATCACTCCGGCTTTCCAGGGCTGCGATGCTGCTATCGTAGTTTCTGAGGGGGATTCCGATGGTCTGATGTCTGGTATCTTATCCGGCAACGGAACTCCTGCAACCTATGTAGATAACACTGCAGGTACTCTTGACGCTTTAAAAACTGCATTTGGTCTGTAAATCTGAGTTACTAAACAAACAAACAAACTAACCTGCGGCCTGGCTGAACGGGCCGCAGTGATTTTGAAGAGGAGAACATCATTATGACACCTTACGTGATCACTTTTATTGTGATGGTCGGTGTTTTCATGATCGGCTGCTTTGCATTCAAACTGCCTGTTGGCGTATCAATGCTGATAGCAGCGCTCTGCGGTGCTCTTGAGGGCGGCCTCGGCACCGAGACTATCCGTATGATGGTAGAGGGCGAGTTCGGTTATGTAGATACCATTCTGACTATTGGCTGTGCCATGATTTTCATGAAGGTCATTGAGGGATCCGGTGCTCTGGATGCTTTAAGCAGCCTGATTATTGAGAAATTCCATCGTTTCCCTGCTGTTTTACTGGTTTTAATCATGCTCATCATCATGTTCCCCGGCATGATCACCGGTTCTTCCACTGCAGCAGTTCTTTCAGCAGGTTCCATTATGGCTCCGGTTCTTGCATTAATGGGAATTGATGCCGTTACCTCAGGCTCCATTATCGCTATGGGTGCTCTGCTTGGTATGATCGCACCTCCTGTAAATACCGCTGCATTAATTATCTGCGCAGGTATCGATGTTCCTTATGTTGGTTTTGAGGGTCCGCTGGCCTTAATCACTTTCCCGTTAGCGATTCTGTTCGTGCTTTTACTCGGCTACAAGCAGGCACGCCACATGGACTATGAAAAACTGAAACCTGCTCTTGAAAAGCAGGATGCGATCCGCAAGCAGTACGGTGTGCGCATCTACATTCCGTTACTGGTTCTGGTTGCTTTAATGGTTATCTTTAAGGTTCTGAAGTTAGGCGAAGACATCGGTATGCCACTCATGTTCCTTATCAGTGCTGCCGTTGGTCTGTTCACCGGAAAGAAGATCAATGTACTGACTGCTGTACCGGAAGCCATCCGTACCGCAGCACCTGTTATGGGTATTCTGATGGGGGTTGGTATGTTCATCGAAGTAATGACAGCGACCGGCGTTCGTGGTCTGGTAGTTATCAGCTGTCTGCGTCTTCCGAGCACATTGTGGCTCTTAGCCTGCGCGATCAGTATTCCGCTGTTTGGTGCAGTTTCCTCTTACGGCGCATGCTCGGTTTTAGGCGTTCCGTTCGCTTACATTTATGCTTCACTTTTAGGCGGAAATTCCGTTGTGGTTTTAGCTGCTATCAGCCTGATTGCTGCTGTGGGTGATATGATGCCTCCTACCGCTTTAGCGGGTCTGTTCGCTGCACAGGTTACAGGTGTAGAAAAATACACTGAGATCCTGAAGCGTTGTATTGTGCCTATCATCATTCTGCTGGTTTACGCTTGTTTCTTCCTGGCAAATTCAAAACTGATTGCCGGACTGTTTTAAAGGAGGGACTGAATTATGAGTATTATCACGATCATTTATTTAGCCATCGCCCTTCTGGTTTTTGTAAGCACACTGTACAACATGATTTTTAAGGAAGAACGCCTTGTTGATCAGATCAACGCAGCTATGATTTTAATTCCTCTGCTGCTGCGCATCTTCCTGATCAAGTAAGGAGGGTGAATGAAAATGAAGAAAACGTATCTGTCCGCCGTTGCCATCCTGGTTTGCGCGGCTCTTGTTGGCGGTATTGCCGGTACGAGCTTTTATACCAAGCGCCATTTCAAGGAAGACATCGTGACTGGTCCGAATGTGACCGAGGTATTTAAGTTGAGCCGTTATAATCCAAACCTGGAAGGCACCATCGGCGATTCCGATGTGTATGTACTGAAAGGCGAAAAAGAGGGAGGTTCCCTTGTTGTTCTGGGCAGCACCCATGCCAACGAACCTTCTGGGCATATGGCCGGCATTATTCTGGAAGAGAATGCAAAGGTTGAGGCGGGCACCATTTATGTGATCCCGAACATCAATAATTCTGCTTTGACCCACAATGACCCGCTGGATGGTTCTCCACAGTACATGCACTTCACCACAAAAAATGGTGAGACCAGAACATTCCAGTACGGCTCTCGTGCAACCAACCCGATCGACCAGTGGCCGGATCCGGATATTTACACACACAAGTCTTCCGGTCAGACACTTTCCGGTTCAGAAACTCGTAACCTGAACCGATGCTATCCGGGAGTTGAGGATGGTACTTTGTCTGAGCAGGTTGCTTATGCGGTAACCAATATGATCAAGACCTTAGATATTGACATGGAGATCGATCTGCATGAGTCCAGCCCGGAGTATGCTGTAAACAATGCTACCGTAGCTCACGAGCGCGCTTCTGCTATTGCATCTGAGGGCGTTCTGAATCTGGAATTAGAGGGAATTTCCATGAGCCTGGAGCCGTCTCCGGTTTCCTTACATGGTCTGACTCACCGTGAGTTGGGTGACTATACCAATACTTACGCACTGTTGATGGAGACTGGTAACCCTAGTCAGGGCCGTCTTCGTGGCTATACAGATGAGGATCTGGTAAAGACAGGTGAGGATCCTTGCTATGTGATAGCCTATGATCTGGGTCTTCTGTATGTTGACTACAGCTCCGGCAACTTCCCAATCGAGCTGCGTGCTGGTCGTCATCTTGCTGGTATCAGCGCTTACATCGATGCGTTCAACAATAACAGCAGCGAAGATAAGCAGATCATTGTGGAAGGCATTCCGACCTATGACGAGATGATCAACAGCGATTTAGGTGATTTCCTTCTGTAAAAAATTCACATGGATCGAATGGAAAGGGCCGCCGCACGTCAGTGCGGCAGCCCTTTTTGGGTTACAGACTCAGACACACAAGAGGCAGCGTGACAATCGAAAACAGGGTCGTTATGAAGATCATGCCTGCAGCGTAGTCGCCGTCGGAGTGCTGGGTCTCGGCAATCATGGCGATGGTTGCCGGATTAAAAAAATTTACTTGACAAAACATCAGACATCCATTACCATTATAATCAAACATTTTGAATATCAAACTATTTGAAATTAAAAACTACTGCCGGAACAAATGGTCCTGTTTCGCGGGCATG
>OOCB01002465.1_pt1 | contig 21013 bp, 18 predicted proteins | sample 1671351 | NCBI WGS metagenome assembly OOCB01 (sample SAMN06348148, study PRJEB24527) | human gut metagenome | biome: human gut; feature: ankylosing spondylitis patient; material: feces | host: Homo sapiens | place: China | collected 2015-10
AGAATGCCAATGCGCCGGGCTACCGGGATCATCTCGCCGGTGGCGGCATCGTACCGGGACGCCAGAAAGGGGGCTTCGCCGCAGGTCACTTCCAAGCGGCGGCTCTGCACATACTGCACCCATGCCGGGGCTCTGCCCCCGCAAGCCGGGAACTGCACCGGCGTTTCCACCGTCTGCCAGCCTTGGGGCAGCTCCACCGTGAACTGCCCGGCGGTCTCTCCTGCCCCCAGCCCACCGAACCAGTCGGCATCCAGTGCGTTGTTCATCTTGTTGCAGACCCATGCGGGCGAGAATACTTCGCCTTTTTTGCGAGTGCGCTGCTGCTGGGTGTCGGTCTGCTTCATCATCCGGGGCAACACCACCTCGTAGTGGGTCAGCCCGAGCTGCTGGGTGGTGATCTGGGATTTATCCGTGACAGGTTCGTACATTACCGTTTGCAGCTCTTCCGGCGGGTCGGTGGCCCAGATGATGTTTTTACCGGTAGATTTATCTTTTAGTAGCGTATCCAGCACCGCCTGCACTTCCGGTGCGTGAAAGTCGATCAGTTGTTCCAACGGGGATTCCCTCGCTTTGCCTTAGCGTTGCGGCGGAAGTGTCAGTATTCTTATCACTTTCGCACTATTATGATAATAATATTATCACTTTTAAGCAAAACTGACAACGGGATTATCGGTTTTTGTCAAAAGCGACAATATTATTTATACTGATAGCAAAGAAAGGCAGGGATTAGGATGATTGGCGAACGGCTCGCGGAATTACGCAAATTAAACGGTGAAACGCAAGAAGATTTAGCAAAAGCATTTCATGTTTCAGTGCCTACCGTCCGCACATGGGAACGCGACAAAGCATCTCCCAGCCATGAAGTTTTGATTGCACTCTGCAAGCGTTATGGCACCTCTGCCGACTACCTACTGGGTCTGACCGACATCGACCCCTCCGACGAAGCCCGCAAGCAGCGCCAGCGCCTGACCGAAGAAGAACAGAACGAGATGCACCGCTATGAAGAATATCTGCTCTGGAAACGCAAAAAATAAGCCGCCCAGCGAGACCGTAAGGTCGCTGGGCGGCTTATTTGCCCTCTTGACAAATACGTAAAATACGTATACAATAAAACTGTAATCCTGAAAGAAAGGAGGGGCACCCGCCATGCCGATGACTCCCAAGCAAATGATTCGCTTGCTGGAGCAGAACGGCTTTGTTTTAGTCAGTGCAAATGGGTCACACTACAAGTACCATAACCCAACTACCAACAAAACCACTGTCGTTCCATTTCACGCAAAGGATCTGAAGCCCGGTACCGAGAAAAATATTCTCAAATTAGCCGGACTCAAAAAGTAAGAATATGATGATTGTAGACTTCATATTCTGAAACTGCGAAGCACTGCATAGACTATTCTACAATTTCCAACCAATAATGTAGGCCTGTTAAGTGAAGGTACATTGATTGTTTGTTGAATTATAAAAGGTGAGGTCACATTATGAATGCTATTTTCTATCCCGCAATTTTTCACCCGGAAAAAAGCGGGTACTCTGTTGATATCCCCGATATTGAGGGCTGCTTCACCCAAGGCGATACCATGGACGAAGCCGTCCGCATGGCACAGGATGCCATCGGCCTTATGCTGGAAGATTGCAAAGTCTGCCCGGAGCCTTCTGTCCCTTCTGCACTCCATGTTGACCCGGAAGATTTTGTGGTGATGGTGCCTTTCGATATGGAAGAGTACGAAAAGCGGTACAGACCCGTAAAGAAAACCCTTTCCATTCCCGGCTGGCTCAACGATGCCGCCGAATCGGCACACATCAACTTTTCCGGCGTCCTTCAGGATGCGCTGAAAGAGAAACTCCATCTGGCATAAGTATAAGTACAACAACAGCCGCCCAACAGTTGACCGCTATGGTCTTGCTGGGCGGCTGTTTGCCGTCTATTATCCGTTAGTTCACGTTATCTTTTTTCTCCGGATTCAACTCTTTGCGAATTTCATCTAAACTCATATTTTTATATAGAATCATGTTTAATTTACTTTCTTGAATGTTTAAAAACATTGCTCTTGCCCAAAGCGCAGACTTATATTTCTTATAGTAGTCAGTAACATACTTATTGTCTGTGATATCTTTTTCTTTCCAGTTTTCAAAGAAATAGCACAAATTTATCGCACAATCTGCGGCTTTTGTTACTTTTCTAAAGCATTTCTGCGCATCTTCGCTATGATTCCCATGAATAATACGTTCCAATTGGACATATAGTCTGTTAATCGTCGTAATATGGCTTCTCATTTTTTCGACAATCATTACATCATTGCCATTCGAGCGCCAGACCTTAATTTCTCATGATAATATGCACTGATAGTGCGCTTTTCATCCACATATTCCACGCATTTTAAGCTATCCGCAGCGTCTCTAAGAATTCTGTAGCCATTTTGTAGCCACTGGCTACAACGCAACCTCCGCTAGCTGATTCACCTCAAAGCCACTCGGTACTACTGTAAATAAATGATACATAGAGGTTTGCAATATGGAAAAATACATTTACGATAACAGCAACTTTGGTATGAGCTACATGGAGAATACTATCTGCCGTGTCTGGTCATCCCAGAGGAAGAAGTACACACCATCGGTATCTGGGGCAGAAAGCACCAGCAGTACCTCAGAGAATACCGTCCTATTATCTACTCTGATCTGGTTCTCAGCGGCAAGCTGTACGGCTATCTCTCTGACATTGATACTCAGGCTCGAAATAAGCTCGACTTGCTTGTAACGCAGCTGGCAGAGAAAGAGGGAATCAACGAGTCTCTGAAAGCACAGAATCAGCTTGCATGGATCGGAGCCATGAACAACATCCGCAACCGTGCGGAGGAATTCATCAACGCAGAATTGATTTTCGCATAATTTAGCATCAGCCGGGCAGTGGTTAGCTGCTCGGCTGATATTTTGTTTCTACTTAACGATCTGCGCATACAATGCGTCGGTAATTTGACGCATTATTTCACTATTGATATCACGCATATTAGAATAGCGTGAAACATCAATATCTATTATATCTGAAGCCTGTAACGTGCTGTCAAGCCCAGGACACTCATGTTTGATTTTTTCTAAATAGTGCTCGCTCTTAAAAGCTACATATTGTTCTTTTTCTTGTGTGGAAAGCGGCCAAAATGCACATTTATAACTAAATCTTGAACGCAGTTCCGGTGGCAAAAATTCACCTATTCGTTCCTTAGGCATATTGGAAGTAAAAATTATGATGTATTTTTCTAAGTCATATTCACGTCCCAAAGAATCTGTGAATTTTCCTTCTTCAAGCAACTGTAAGAAAAAGTTATAAACAGCCTTACTTGCTTTTTCAAACTCATCTATAAGAATTACCTTGCTTCGGCTACGCATAAGCTTGTCGGGCAATTCACCTTTATTACTGCCTATATAACCTCGTGGGCTACCAATCAAACTGTTAAGAGCATCTTGAGCACTGTAATTGCCGAAATTGATTTTTATCATAGGTTCATCTGCGGCTAACTTTTGATGAAGCAATCTTGCGACTTCTGTTTTACCGATACCGGAAGCACCACATATCAATACGGAAAAAATCGGCTGTTGCCCAATCCGGTTAAACAGTCTATATTTCGTCAATTCCTCTTTCAGACGTTTTTTGAAAAGCTCATTTCCAAAAAGATTTTGATTTAGATAAGCCAAAACATTTTCAAAATCAGATTGATCAATATCAACGATATTTTGAATTGGGTCTTTTTCAATTTCAAGAAAATCCTCAAGGTCAAGAACTTCATCAATCTTATAATACAGTAAATCTCGTACTTGTTTGCTGTATTGGCGTTCAATGATAACATACAGTGCAACGGATTGCTCTTGTTGAATTATATTCAACAAGAGCTCAGCTGGAGCGATGAGAGCGTCTGCACGATCTTCATTATAAAACAAAGAAGATAAGTCAATAAAGACTGAAAGAGTACCTGGTGGAAGTTCAAATTTCGATTGATCCTTAGCAAAAAAAGACCAACTTAATATTTGTCCACCTGCTTCCTCAATCGCTTTAACTACACGCTCTCTGTTCTTTCTGTCATATTCGTAAATGCTTACTCTGTCCATGATATCACCTAAATATTGATGTCTTGAATAATGGCAATGACATCAATGTAATGAACTTTTCCTTGCGCAAGAGAAATATTTCGAATACCATTTTTATCTTCTTCTCGAACGCCATCCTCAATATCCATACCGCTATCTTGAATATCGTTTGTCTCCTGCTGGTTCTTCTTTCCACTATCATTCAGTGCCATCATACGATTGATTTTTCGTTCAACATCACGACGATCAAATTCTCCACGATAAATACCGAGCACTGTGACTTTACCAATCTCAATATCTGAAATACTGTACTGGCTTTCCATCTCATTTTCAGCGCTCATAGGGATTTTGAGCATCATATGCTCATTAGTACCGAATCTATGTGGAAGTTCACCACAAAGTACATATGCAGATCCCTTAAACATAACTTCCATAAGAGATGTGAAGTTCATATTACCAATTCCCTCAACAGGAACCTGATTTACCAAGCCACTCATCAGTGCTTTGGTAGCCATCACATCATCGGAATTTACAACGGTAAGGTAAACGTCCTTAATTTTCACCAAGTTACCAACCTTGCTATCATCTAAACGACGTACCTCTTTAGCTTTCTCATAAATGGGCTTAAGAATTGTCGATTTAGAACTTACCACTTTTACAGTATCTTCCACTCGATTAGACCTGTTATGAGATAAATTTCCATTCAGATCTATGCTTGGTAAATACTGTCCGATAACAGGAATTTTGGAAGCAGCACTCGTGGTAACATCGCCATCGCCAGCCATTGCTAATTCTGTATTCTTGATTCGAGTGATTTTTTCTACTATTTGATTATCAAATAACATTGAAATTTCTGATGCTTTCTCGTTATTGATATAGTAGATATTAAACATATTCTTCAATTAGTTCCTCCTCGTAAGTGCTATATTTTTCCAAATACCTATTGGTATCTATTCCTGCGCACCTTTTTTGAGATTACAATCACGACAAAGCATTTGGCAGTTTTCTGGTGTGGTTTTATGTCTGCATAGCATGGTACTGCTCGTCGATCTCCTTTATGTTATAGTCCATCAGACCGGGAATCCCCATTTCGCCGCCACATTCGTTGCAGAAAGCAGCCGTGATCTCAAAAGTATATTCCTTTTCCCGGATGGTCTGGTTGATTTTGATTTTCTTCAGGGTGTAGTTCGTTTCTCTGCGGCATTCTGTGCAGAAGTCCCTCTGATTTTCCATGGCGGCACGCTCCCTTCCGGTTTTACGTTCTCTTTTATTATTGTATCCCTACCTTTGTTTTTCGTCAACAATAAAGCCGCTGACTGTTTGACTCTCTCAGAAACCATCAGCGGGTTTCATGAGCCTTCAAATCCCCTAGACACAAAAAATCGGCACTCACTTTTCCAGCGAGTGCCGATTTTGTTACCCTATAGTGCGCTTTGATTTTTGGCGTAAGTGGCGTAAGTTTGGCGTAAATCCGCTTTTGCGCGCTCCAAAAATCAAGGATTCATGCAGTTTTTTGGCAGCTATTAGTACATGCCGCCCATGTCACCGCCGGCAGGTGCGGCGGGAGCCGGGGGTTCCGGCAGGTCAGCCACGAGGCTCTCGGTGGTCAGCACCATCTCAGCGACGGAAGCTGCATTCTCCAGAGCGGAGCGAGTGACCTTGGTCGGGTCCACGATGCCAGCAGCGATCATATCCTCGACAAAGACCTCGTTCTGAGCATCGAAGCCGTAGTTGGGCTTGTTGGCAGAGATGATCTTGTCGATGATGACGCTGCCCTCCAAACCGGCGTTCTTGGCGATCTGGCGCAGAGGAGCCTCCAGAGCCTTCAGCACGATCTTGGCACCGGTGCGCTCGTCGCCCTCCAGTGTGTCGCACAGGGCGCGCACAGCGGGGATCGCATTGATAGGAGCGGTACCGCCGCCGGCTACAACACCCTCCTGCACAGCTGCCTTGGTAGCGTTCAGTGCATCCTCAATGCGCAGCTTCTTGTCCTTCATCTCAACTTCGGTAGCAGCACCGACCTTGATGACAGCCACGCCGCCGGCCAACTTAGCCAGACGCTCCTGCAGCTTCTCACGGTCAAAGTCGCTGGTAGCGGCCTCGATCTGGCTGCGGATCTGGGCAATGCGGGCTGCAATGGCGTCCTTATCGCCTGCGCCGCCCACGATGGTGGTGTTCTCCTTAGTCACCTTCACCTGACGGGCATGACCCAGCATCTGGACGGTTGCGTCCTTCAGCTCATAGCCCAGATCAGAGGAGATCACGGTGCCGCCGGTCAGGGTAGCGATATCCTGCAGCATCTCCTTGCGGCGGTCACCAAAGCCAGGAGCCTTAACAGCCACGACATTCAGGGTACCGCGCAGACGGTTGACGATCAGGGTGGACAGAGCCTCGCCCTCGATATCCTCAGCCACAATCAGCAGCTTCATGCCGTTCTGCATCACCTGCTCCAGCAGGGGGACCAGATCCTGAATGACGCTGATCTTCTTATCGGTGATCAGGATAGCAGCGTTGTCCAGATCGGCCACCATCTTGTCGGTATCGGTGACCATATAGGGGGTCAGGTAGCCGCGGTCAAACTGCATACCTTCCACGATCTCGTTGTAGGTCTCTGCGGTGGTCTTGTTCTCCTCGATGGTGATAACGCCGTCAGAGGTGACCTTCTCCATAGCCTCGGCGATCAGACGGCCGATCTCGGGGTCGCCGGCAGAGATGGTGCCGACGCGGGCGATATCGTTGCTGTCCTTCACCTTCTGGCTGTGTGCCTTGATGGTCTCCACAGCGGTGGTAACAGCCTTGCTCATGCCGCGGCGGATATCCATGGGATTTGCGCCGGCGGTAACGTTCTTCATGCCCTCGTTGACCATGGCCTGTGCCAGCACGGTAGCAGTGGTGGTGCCATCGCCTGCGGCATCGTTGGTCTTGGTTGCGACTTCACGCACCAACTGTGCGCCCATGTTCTCGAACTCGTCCTTCAGCTCGATCTCCTTTGCAATGGTCACGCCATCGTTGGTGATGACCGGTGCGCCGAACTTCTTGCCCAGCACCACATTGCGGCCCTTGGGGCCGAGGGTGATTTTAACGGTGTTAGCCAGGGTATCAATACCGGCACACAGTGCCTTGCGGGCGTCCTCGCCCTGCTTGATCTGCTTTGCCATAATACATCGCTCCTTTATAATACAAACTCAATTGAAAAGGGAAAATTCAGTTTCAGTCTTCCACAACAGCCAGAATATCGCTCTGGCGCACGATGGTGCACTCTTCGCCGTCCACCTTGACTTCGGTGCCGGAGTACTTGCTGGTGAGGACCTTGTCGCCGACCTTGACGGTCATCTTGACTTCCTTGCCGTCCACGACACCGCCGGGGCCGACAGCCACTACCTGTGCCACCTGCGGCTTCTCTTTTGCGCTGCCGGTCAGGATCAAGCCGCCCTTGGTGGTCTCCTCAACTTCAACAGTCTTAATGACAACACGGTCTGCAAGAGGAATGATCTTCATAATTCTTGCCCTCCAATTATATTGAATTTATTTGAAACTTTGTTACGTCCTGCGGGGGCTTCGTGTGTGCTCCGCAGCGGTTTAGCACTCCTTTTCTCTGAGTGCTAATTGTATTGTACTCATCTTGCTCTGAAAAATCAAGGGGTTTTGCAATTTTTCTTTGTTAAGAATTTATGACGTCCAAAAATCGCACCCTACTACGCAAAAAAGCGGTGTGTTCTTGACAGGACGCGCCGTCTTTTTTATACTTATAGCGCATTACAAAAACACAGCTGACGCGCTTTGCGGCAGAACGGAGGATACTTTGACAGACAAAAAGCTGATCTCATCTTTGCAGGGGCTGCGGGCAGTCGCATTTCTGAGCGTAGTCCTCTCCCATTGCGGGGCACCGTGGCTGGGGCCGTGGGCGATCACGGTATTCGTGGCGCTGTCCGGTTTTCTGATGACCTGCAACTATTACGACCGCCCGCGCACAGCACCGGGACTGCGGTCTGCCATAGCTTTTTCTCTTAAAAAAATACGAAAGCTGTACCCGCTGCACCTTATAATGATGGCTGCCGCGTTGTTATTTGTGCTGAAGGGGCTTCTGGCGCAGCCCTCTGCCCGCGGGGTGCTCTCCTGTGCAGCGCAGCTTGTTGTAAGCATTTTTCTGCTGCAAACATGGATTCCCTCCAGCCGTTTCTGGTTCTGCCTGAACGGAGTGGCGTGGTATCTTTCGGTACAGGCTTTTCTGTATGCCATCTTTCCCCCGCTTCTCGCCGTACTGAAAAAGGCGGATGTCCGCAGGCTGCGCTGCATTGCCGCCGTGATCTTCTGCGCACAGTGCCTTGCGTCCTTTGTTTTCTGGAAAGCCGGGCTCAGCGGAAAGGCGGCCTTTTACCTGACCTATCTGTGCCCTGTGTTCCGGGCGGGAGATTTTACCATCAGCTGCTGCATGGGCTGCCTTTACCACAGCCGCAAACAGGAGAGCGGCCTGCCGGGCGGTGCTTTCTCCCTGCTGGAGCTTGCTGCTGTGCTGCTTGCGGGCGGCTGCCTGTTTATCGCCGCCAAGCAGGTGGGGGTTCTGGGCGCGGTGGCCTTCCGGTACAATGTGCTGTTTACTCCCTCTGCGGTGCTGCTGGTCTGGCTGCTTGCCGTGGGTAAGGGAATCATTTCCCGGCTGCTTTCCGCAAAGCCGTTTTTGTGGCTGGCCGGGCTGTCCCCTTACGGTTTTCTGATTCATCAGGTGCTGATCCGGTATATGGAGTGGACTGCGGACAAGTTCAGCTTTACGGTACATCCTGTGGTCTGGACCCTGACCGTATATCTGCTCACGCTCTGCCTGAGCAGCTTTTACAAGGCGCTGGAACGCCGGGTACGGCAGCGCCATACCCAAACCGGCGCATAACAGTAAAACACAAGGCCGCTGCACGGAACAATGTGCAGCGGCCTTGTTTGGGTCTGATGGTTTATTTCTTTACTTCACAGCCGCTTTTTTGGCGGTAAAGCGCTGGTAGGCGGGCAGCGGCAGCAGCACGCGGCCTGCCAGCGGCTGCACCTGCACCGACACCTGCTTGCAGGGGGCGCACTCGCCGTCCACTGTGGCAATGATGGGTCCGCGGCCATCTGCTGCCCGCAGACTGACCGATTTTGCGCGGCGGTAGATAAAGTAGGGCTTTGCGGCCTCGGTCAGCTGGCCGTTTTGAAAGTGCTGGCCGTTTTTGTACAACATCAGCAGTTTTGCAATGACCCGGCGGCTGACCTTGCGCACGATGAACACATCCAGCCAGCCGTCATCCGGCTGTGCCTCCGGCCCGGCCATAAAACCGCCGCCGTAGGCGCGGCCGTTGCACACTGCGCACATCAGACAGTCCACGGTCAGCACCTCGCCGTCAATGACGTACTCCACCCTGCGGCCGATATGCCCGCACAGCTGCTGGACAATGGACAGCGCATAGGCCGCCTCGCCGCCGCACAGCGGGATGCGCCGGAACTTGGGGATGCCGTAGGCCACCTGTGCGTCCAGACCGGCGGCGCAGATGGTGGCAGAAAGCCCCAGACTGGTGCGCATCAGGTCGATGGGCACTGCCTCACCGGCCAGCTGAGCGTCCAGATCCAGAAACTCTTCCTTTGTACCATAGGTGCGCAGAAAGTCGTTGCCGCTGCCATAGGGCAGGCAGCCCACGGCTGTCTTATCAAAGCCGTGGGCACCGGTGAGCGCCTCGTTGAAGGTGCCGTCACCACCGGCGGTAAAAATGTGAAGCTCCACCCCGGCCTTCTGGGCGGCAGCGGCGGCTGCGCGGGACAGTTCCCGGGCGTGGCCTGCGTGGGTGGTGACGCGGATGGTGTAGTCCTCCGGGGCAAGCCCGGCACCGGCAGCAGCCGCCGCGATCTGCTGCGGCAGGGTGCGGGTACAGTCGGCCTTTCCGGCTGCGGGGTTCAGAAGAAACAGCGTGTGCATCGGGGTCCTCCCTGTTGTAACTCTATTTCCTCTATAATAGTCGAAAATCGCGCCGGTTGCAAGCAAAAAACGGTATTTTGCTGTTTTATTACAGGGTAACCGTTTCATCCTCCCGCAAAACGATGCTGCCATCGGCGGCGCAGTCTGCTGTCCAGTGCTGCCCTGCGCAGGCAGTCCCGGCGGCAATGCGGTTTGCAAGCGCCTGTTCCACTGCCCTGTCCACCTGACGGCGCAGCTCCCGCGCACCATAGGCCGATTGCGCCCGGGCAGCCAGTGCCGCCCCCACCTGCGGGGTGTGGCGCAGCCGGTAGCCGCTGCGGGCGGCGCGCTGCTCCAGCTGACAGAGCATTTTTTCTGCAATGGCGCAGAGGTTTTCTTCCGCCAGCGGGCGGAACACGATCACCTCGTCCAGCCGCCCCAGCAGCTCCGGCCGGAACCACTTTTTGGCCTCCTCCACAGCCTGCGCGGACTGCTTTTCAAACACGGTTTCTTCCCCGGCGGCAAAGCCCAGCGGCGCGTTCTGCCCCGCCAGAAACCGTGCACCCAAGTTTGAAGTAAGCAGCACGATGGTGTTGCGGAAATCTGCCTTGCGCCCCATGGCATCGGTCAGCTGACCGTCCTCCAAGATCTGCAACAGGATATTCTGGATATCCGGGTGCGCCTTTTCGATCTCGTCAAACAACACCACGCTGTACGGGCGGCGGCGCACAGCTTCGGTCAGCTGCCCGCCCTCGTCATGGCCGAGGTAGCCCGGCGGCGCACCCAGCAGCCGGGCGGCGGTGTGCTGCTCCTGATACTCTGACATATCGAACTTGAGCAGCGCCTTCTCGCTGCCGAACCAGCTGACCGCCAGCGCCCGCGCCAGTGCGGTCTTGCCCACGCCGGTAGGACCTAAAAACAGCATGGCACCGATGGGACGTCCCGGCTCGCCCAAACCAGTGCGGCTGCGCCGGATGGCTCCCGCCACCGCAGCCACCGCCCGCTGCTGGCCAACAATTTCCGCGTTCAGGCGGCTTTCCAGCTTGTCCAGACGCTCCCGCTCCTGCTCGCCCACCCGCTGGGCGGGCACGCCGCTGGCCGCTGCCACCACCCGGGCGATATCCTCCGGGGTGAGCACCGGCTGGGTGCGCTGCTCCTTTTCGGCAAGGATACGCGCCGCCGCACAGGCTTCGTCCACAAGGTCGATGGCCTTATCCGGCAAGCAGCGCCCGGGCAGATACCGCACCGAAAGCTCCACTGCCGCCTGCAAGGTCTGGGGCGGCAGGCACACGTTATGGTACCGCTCGTAGCGGGGCGCAAGACCGTTGAGGATCTCCACCGCCTGTGCGGGGGTGGGTTCCTCCACCTGCACCCGGCCAAAGCGGCGTTCCAGCGCGGCGTCCTTCTGGATATGAGTGCGGAACTCCTGATTGGTGGTAGCGCCGATGAGCTGCAATTCGCCCCGGGCAAGCACCGGTTTCAGGATGCTGGCGGCGTCGATGGCGCCCTCGGCGGCACCGGCACCCACGATGGTGTGGAACTCGTCGATAAACAGGATGGCGGTGCCGTCCCGCACCAGCTCTTCCAGCAGGTTTTTCAGCCGCTCTTCAAAATCGCCCCGGTACTTGGTGCCCGCCACCAAGCTGGCCATATCCAGTGCCAGCAGCCGCCGCCCTTGCAGCGCTCTGGGCACCTGCCCGGCGGCAATGCGCAGCGCCAGACCTTCGGCCAGCGCCGTTTTGCCCACGCCCGGCTCGCCGATCAGACAGGGGTCGTTTTTCTGGCGGCGGCACAAGATCTCTACCATGCGGTCAAGCTCGGCTTCCCGGCAGAACACCGGGTCCAGCTCCCCTTCGGCGGCACGGCGGGTCAGATCGCGGCAGTATTTATCGCTGGCGCGGCTGCCCCGGGGGATGCTGGCCGACACCCGGGGCTGGGCGGGCAGCACAAACTGTCCGCTCAGCTGGCGGCACTCCCGCACCGCCTCGGTGAGCGAAAGCCCCATCTCCGCCAGCAGCAGCCCGGCGGCGCAGCCGTCATCTTCCAACATGGCACAGAGCAGATGCTCCGGCTCTGCCCGGCTGACGTGGGCGTTCTGCGCCCCAATGAGCGCATAGTCCATGGTGCGGCGCAGGTCCGGTGCCATGGACTGCCGGTCCAGCCGCTGTGCCGGGGCGCTGCGCCGCTGCGCCAGCTGACGGCGCACCTCCGGCTCGGTAATGTTTTTCCGGGTGAGGAACTGCGCCGCAGCGCCCTGCTGCTGCAGCATTGCCAGCAAAAGATGGCTGGTATCCGCCTGCTCACAGCCCAAATCCCCCGCCAGCTGCACCGCCTGCTGCAACAGCCGCGCCGCCGGGCGCGAAAAGCCCCGGTAACCGCCCATGCCCAGATTTTCCCAAATGCCCATGTGTCTGCTCCTTGCTGCATATAAAATCGTCTGCACTGGAAGTATAGCCCCAAAGGCGCAGAAAAAATCAGTTGTTTGTGTCGGGCAGCAGAAAAGTAAAAAACGATCCGCAGCGGTTGCCGGTGCGCGGGGGCGTCCAGCTGCTGCGGATCGTTTTTTGAGATTTTATCTTGCGGGGAACGTTTTCAGAACGAGCCGCCTCCGCCGCCGTGGGTGGAGCCGCTGGAGGAGGTGTGAGTGGAGCTGCCGCCGGAGTCGCTGGAGCTGGACTCCTTCGGCCGCTCGGTGCGGTGCACCTCACGGTACAGATACAGATCCCGCTGGTTGGTCAGCTTCATGCTGCCCTGCCGCACATAGCTAGTTGCGTCCCGCTGCGGTGCCACGCTCTTGAGCCGGCTCTTCATCACGCCGGTCACGATCAGTGCCGTGATCAGGCCAATGACCAGCGCCACGCCCAGATACACGATCGAGAACGGCTCCTTGGGCATGTTGTCCACATCGTAGGGGTGGCCTTCGCGGGCGGCGGTGACATATGCGTCCGTCCACTGGATAAAGGTGCGGAAGGCGGCGGCGTAATCACCGTCTGCCATATCGGGGGTCATCTGCTCGCCAAGGTACTGGATGCCGGCATCCGTAAAGGCGGTAATGCCGTAGCCGCAGGTGGAGATATGCCACTTACGGTCGCCTGTGCTTATCAGCAGCAGCACGCCGTCCCGGTTTTCACCGTAGCCGAACTGGCAGTAATCATACAGGTCATCGGCATATTCCTCCATGCTGGTGCAGCCCTCGCTTTCCAGCGAATCGATGGTAGCAATGATTACATCAAAGCTCTGGCGGACGCTCAGTTCCTCCAGTGAAGCTTCCAGCTCGCCGTCCTCGTCCTCGGTCAGGACTTCTGCGCTGTCGTTCACGCGGTAATACAGGTCGGCAAAGCCATTTTCGGCAGCAAAGGCCGGTGCGGCCAGCGCGACCAGCAGCACCAGTGCGGCCAGCGCAGCACAGAGGGAGCGCAGCGGGGTAACAGTCTTTTTCATCTTCCGTCCCTCCTTTACAGAATCCCGGCCAGCCACAGCAGCCACATCATCGCATAGGATGCTGCACCGACGGCTGCCGTAAGTCCCAGCGTCCACTTGCGGGCGGCGACCTTATCCACCGGCAGGTTGCCCACAAACTTGCCGGTCTGGCCGTTCATGGCAAAAATGTAGTTGTTGCCCTGCCAGCTGGTGCTCAGCACCCATACCGGGAACAGGGCATACTTTGCCTTGCCGCCGTGCAGCTGAATGCTGCTGTTCTCCATTTTCACGGAGTCGTAGCCGGTAACGGTCTGGGTAAAGGCGTCCTCGGTGGACTGACGGATACGCTCGTTGGCGCGCTGGATGCTCTTTTGGGCGTCCACATCGTACTTATCGGCCACATAGCCTGCCAGATACGCGGTCTTGAAGGGCACGGCATCGCTCATGGTAAACGGCTCGATGGATTCCATCAGGTCGTCCTCCATCTTGGAGGAGCCGTCCACCGGAACCGCGTCAAAGCCCAGCACGCCGTCCCGGCGCACGGAATAGTAGCTGGTCTCGGTATAATCGTAGTCGTCATCCGACCAAAAGCGGGTGCGGGTGGCGGTAAAGCGCAGCTGGGCATCGGCGTCGCTGTCGTACAGCCAGAAGGGCACATACACGCCCTTGATCTCGTCGATGTGGTTCTGGCTGCGGAACACCTTGGGCAGCAGGGTCTTGCCTTTGAGGTGCTCCTGCAATTTAGCCTTGGCGGCCTTTTTATCCAACTTGAAGGGGATGATGAGGTCGGGGCGCAGGTCTCCGGCAAACTGTCCGGTCAGAACGATGGGGTTGCCGCAGAAAGGGCAGGCCGAGGCTGCCATGGTGTCGTCGCCCACGATCTCGCCGCCGCAGCTCTTGCAGACATAAGTATGCAGACCGGCGGTCTCGCCCTCTGCCCAGCTGCCGCCGGGGGTGGCCCAGTTCATCTCGCTGGGCTTTTCGTCCTTCAGCTCCTCGTCATAGCCCTTGAGGGTATCCACCTCAAACTCGGTGTCACAGTAGGGGCATTTCATCTTCTGGGTGGTGCTGTCAAATTTGATCGCACCATCACAGCAGGGGCACTTATATTCCAGCATTCCTGCCATAGTGTTTCCTCCTATGATCTGCGAAGCAGAGGCTCCTTCCCTGCCCCGCAGTGTGATCGGTCATTGTGTGCCGGGTTCAGCTGCGGTCGTTTTCGTCAAAGGGGTCGCCGCACTCCGGGCAGAACTTGGGCGGGTGTGCAGGGTCGGCCGGTTCCCAGCCGCACTTGTCGCACTTATACTTGGGGGTACCAGCAGGCTTGGGTTTACCGCACTCGGAGCAGAACTTGCCCTTGTTCACCGCACCGCAGCTGCAAGTCCAGCCTTCTGCTGCCGCCGGGCGGGGCTTGCCGCACTCCGGGCAGAATTTGCCGGTGACGGTGGCACCGCAGCTGCAAGTCCAGCTGTCAGCAGCGGGCTTCGGTTCCGGCTTTTTGCTGCCGCATTCCGGGCAGAACTTGCCGGTAACGGTAGCGCCGCAGCTGCACTTCCAGCTGTCGGCGGCAGAAGTCTGCTGCTGGGGTGCTGCGGGCTGCTGCCTCATGGCGAACAGGTTCTGAGCGTTCATGCCGTTTGCACCGGCTGCCATGCCCATACCCATAAAGCCGGTCATGGCACCGGCGGTGTTGCCGGCGGCGGTCTTCATGGCGTCGATCTGACCACCCACCAGACGGGCGGCAGCGGTGGTGGGGTCGGTGGTCATGGCGTTTTCTTCCCACTCTGTGATCTTCTTCTGCTGCTCCTCCGGGATGGACAGAGAGTTGATGTTGAAGGAGAACACCTCAATGCCGCGCTTTTTGCGCCAGATATTGGACAGCTGCTCGTTGAGCGCCTCGGAGATCTCCAGCGTGTGGGCAGGGATCTCGTAATATTGCACCTTGTTGGCAGAAAGGGTAGCCAGCGCCGGCTGCAAAGCGTTCATCAGTTCGCTCTTCAGGCGGGGAGCCAGCTCCGAGGCATCGTACTGGGTGGAGACGTTGCTGCACACGTTGGTGTAGAACAGCAGCGGGTCGCAGATGCGGTAAGTAAAGCTGCCGTTGCAGCGGATGTTCACCGAGAGCTTGTAGCCCCGCTCCTCGCTGACCACTACGCGGAAGGGGATGGGCGTTGCGGTGCCGTACAGGATCTCGCCCAGCTCCTTGGTGTTGATGTAGTACACCCGCTGATCCTTGCCGGTGTCGCCGCCGTAGGTAAAGCGCTTGGCTACGGTTTGGAAAGTGGCTGCCAGACTGTCGCCGAAGTTGCCGGTGAACACGCTGGGCTCGGTGGAGGAATTGAAGGTATACTCGCCCGGTTCGGCGCACACCTCCACCACGCGGCTCTGCTCCACGATGAGCATGCACTGTCCGTCTGCCACAGCAATGCCGCTGCCGTTGGTGATGATATTATCCTCGCCGTGGTTGGAGCTGCGGCGGGAAGTGCGCTTCTGGCCCTTGACCATCAGCACATCCTTATCCAGAGAATCGCAGTAGAAAAATTCCTTCCACTGGTCTGCAAGAGTTCCGCCCAGTGCGCCCATACCTGCTTTGATCAAACCCATAATAATTTCCTCCTGTATGTTTTATTGTTTTTGCTCTCTTCTTTATCATGCAGAACGATTTCGTTTGTAAAAAGGTTCTGCCTGCTCAGGGGTAAGGGTCAGATAATTGATATTATAATCATACTGCAATGCGGCGCTGAACGCAAGGCATTTCTACCCGTTGCCACCTGCCTTTGCAGCTTCTTTCACAAAAAAGAACACCGGAGCATCCATAGAGACTCCGGTGTTCCGAAATAATATTTTTATGCTTGTCCCGTGCCCCAAAAGGCTTAGAACCGCCGCCATGTATCCGGCATAAACAGCACCAGCATGGGGAATATCTCCAGACGGCCGGCCAGCATATCGAAGATGATCACCAGCTTTGCGGGGTCTGCAAAGCAGCCGAAGTTCTGCATTGGGCCTGCCATTTCCAAGCCCGGGCCGATGTTGTTCAGGGTAGCAGCCACGGCGGTAAAGTTCGTCACCATATCAAAGCCGTTCAGGCTGATGAGGAAGAAGGAGGCCGCAAAGATAAAGATATACGCCGCCACAAACACGTTGGTGGTGCGGATGGTCTCGTGGTTCAGTAGCTTGCCGTCCATGCGGGCGGGCGCTACCACCTGCGGGTGCAGGGCGGTCTTGAGCTCCTTGGCCAGGGTCTTACCCAGAATGAGGAAACGGCTCACCTTGATGCCGCCGCCGGTACTGCCGGCGCAGGCGCCAATGAACATGAGCATGACCAAGATCTCCTTGGAGAGGGTCGGCCACAGGTCAAAATCGCAGCTGGAAAAGCCGGTGGTGGTGATGATGGAGCCCACCTGAAAAGCGGCCTGCCGCAGCGCCTCGCCAAAGCTGTTGTACATACTATAAATATTGGCAGTGATGATGCCCACTGCCACTACGATGACCACAAAGTAGCCCCGCACCTCCTCGCTGGCGGCAGCGCGGCGGAACTTGCGCATGAGCAGCAGGAAGTAGGCGTTGAAGTTGACGCCGAACAGGATCATGAAAATGGTCACGACCCACTGGATGTAGGGCGAAAAGCTGGCAAAGCTGTCGTTGCGGAAGCCGAAGCCGCCGGTACCCGCCGTACCAAAGGCAGTGAGCATGGCTTCGAACAGGGGCATTCGGCCAATCAGCAGGAACACCAGCTCCAGCACGGTAAGGGCAAAGTAGATGCCGTACAGGATCTTAGCGGTGGACTGCACCTTAGGCACAAGCTTGTCCACCTGCGGGCCGGGGCTTTCGGCTTTCATCAGGTTGACGTGAGAGCCGCCAGTCAGCGGCAGCAGCGAGAGCAGAAACACCAGAACACCCATGCCGCCAATCCAGTGGGTGAAGCTGCGCCAGAACAGAATACCGTTGGGCAGCCCCTCCACGGCGGGCAGGATGCTGGCACCGGTGGTGGTAAAGCCGGAGACCGTCTCAAACAGGGCATCCACGGGGTTCGGGATGCAGCCGGTGAGCACAAAGGGCACCGCGCCCATCACCGAGATGAACACCCAGCACAGCGAGGTAGCCGCAAAGCCTTCGCGCATATAGAACACCTTACTGCGGGGTTTGATGGTGTGCAGGGCGTAGCCGATGCCAGCGCTGACGGCAGCTGTGAGCAGAAACACGCCCAGCACCATCCACTCGCCATACACTAAGCTGGCGGCGGCGGGCAGCAGCAGCAACGCGCCCTCGATCATCAGCACATAGCCCAGCAGACGGAAAACGATCGCATAATTCATAGTCCGCCTCCGTCAGTGCTCCACGATATCGCGCAGATCGTGCAGACCATGCTCCAGCGTGACCACGATGACGTTATCGCCCACTTGGATCTGGTCGCCGCCGCGGGGAATCAGGATCTTGCTGCCGCGGGTAATGCAGCACAGCAGCAGGTTCTTTTTCAGGTGCAGCTGGCTCAGGGGCACACCGGTAGCGGCGCTCTCCTCGTGCACTGTAAACTCCAGCGCCTCCACGCGGTCGTCCAGTATGCGGTACAGAGTCTTGATGTTGTTGCCCGCCTCGTTTTGCAGGGCGCGGACGTACTGCACGATGTAGTCACAGGTCATGTACTTGGGGTAGACCACACTGCCCAGATCCAGCCCGGCCAGAATATCGTCAAATTCCAGACGGTTGACCTTGGTCACCAGCTTGCCGTTGGAGTGCTTTTTGGCAAACAGGGTCAGCAGCACGTTCTCCTCGTCGATGTTGGTCAGCGCCACGAAAGCCTCGGTGGATTCCAGACCCTCGGAAAGCAGAAACTCGCGGTTGGAGCCGTCCTCGTTCAGGATCTGTGCGCCGGGCAGCTGCTCAGCCAGTTCTACGCAGCGGGCAGCGTCCCGCTCCACAATGCGCACCCGCACATGGTTTTCCAGCAGTTCCTGACTGAGGTAGTAAGCAATGGCACCGCCGCCCACGATGAGGGCGTTGCGTACCGGCTGCACCGGCAGATGCAGCTGCTGGAAGAAGGCGTGAGCTTTTTCCTGCGTAGCAAGGAAGGTGACCTGATCGCCCTTTTGCAGCATAAAGTTACCGTTGGGGATGATGACCCCGCCCTCACGCTCCACCGCGCACACCAGAATATCGCTCTTGAGCCGGGTAGGGATCTCGCGGATGGCCACGCCGTCCAGCGCATCGGGCAGCGCAAACTTGATCAGCCGCACACGGCCGTCCGCAAAGGTATCGATCTTGCTGGCACCGGGGAAACGCAGCAGATGAGAGATCTCTTTTGCCGCTGCCATTTCCGGGTTGATAATGGCGGAAATGCCGATCTGCTTTTTGATAAAGTCCAGCTCGTGGCTGTAGGACGGGTTGCGCACGCGGGCAATGCCGTGGCAGTGGCCCGCCTTTTTGGCGAACATGCAGCAAAGCAGGTTCAGTTCGTCCGAGCCGGTGACCGCAATGAACACGTCCGCATCCTCAATGCCCGCCTCAGACAGGGTGGTGATGGACGAGCCATTGCCTACAATGCCCAGCACGTCGTAGCTTTCGGTCAGGTGCTCCACGCGCGCTTTGTTGGTGTCCACCACAGTCACGTTGTGGCCTTCCTCGCTGAGCTGGCGCGCCAGAGCCGTGCCGACCTTGCCGCCGCCCACCAGAATGATCTTCATAACAAGTCCTTTCTCCTTTGGCAGCCCCTTTTTCCGGGGCATACAAGTACAGTGTAGTATACCATATCCCGATGCAAAGTTCTACCGTTTGTCCCGCAAATACAGCGAATTGCTTAAAAAGCGACAGTTCTTTTGTGCAAGATGGCCTGTTCTCAGCGTGAAAGCGCAAAAAGGGACTGCCACACAGCTTTGTGCAGCAGTCCCCTTGGGACGAAACGATTTAGAATGCCCACCGCGTACGCTTTGGGCATCCTCAGCGGAAAAAATATTGTTATAAGAGCAAGGTCGGGCCGCCTGCGGGCTGCCCGACCTTGCATTTTCGCGGAAAACAGGGTTCTCCCCTGCTGTCCGGTCTCAGTACCGCTCTACGCCGTCTTTGGTGACAAGGGCGTACACCAGCGGGGCTTCCTCCGGCTTTTCCACGCCGTACACAAGGCCGCTGCGGTACTCGGCTGCGGCAGCTTCAAACTTGTCCGCAGCGCCGTAGAAGGTGGCAAGGCTTTCGCCCTTATGGACGTAGTCACCGCGCTTTTTGTGCAGGGTGATACCGGCGGCAAAGTCCAGCGGGTCGCCCTTTTTCTGGCGGCCTGCGCCCAGCAGCACACTGGCAGAGCCGATCTTTTCCGCATCGTTGGCCACAATGTAGCCGTCCTGCTCAGCCAGCAGTTCATAGCTGGCGGCGGGCTGTGCAAACAGACTGTAATCGTCCAGCACCCGGATGTCGCCGCCCTGTGCGGCAAACATTTCCTTGCACTTGGCAAAGGCAGAGCCGTCCGCAATGACAGCCTCGGCCATAGCGCGGCAGTGGGCGGCATCGCCCTTGCCTGCCAGTACCAGCATGTTGGCCGCCAATTGCAGGCACACCTCGGTCAAGTCTGCCGGCCCATGGCCTTTGAGCACGTCCATGCTCTCCATCACTTCCAGACTGTTGCCGATGTTGTGCCCCAGCGGGGTGTCCATATCGGTGATCATGGCAGCTACCCGGCGGCCATGGTGGGTGCCAATGGCGACCATCAGCTGTGCCAGCTCAATGCTCTGGTCAACAGTTTTCATAAAAGCACCGGTGCCGGTGGTGACGTCCAGCAGGATGGCGTCCGAACCGGAGGCCAGCTTTTTGGACATGATGCTGGACGCAATCAGCGGGATGCAGCTGACAGTAGCGGTAACGTCCCGCAGGGCGTACATCTTTTTATCTGCCACGGCAATGCCCTCGCTCTGGCCGATGACCGACAGACCGATCTGGTTCACCTGTGCAAAAAACTCCTCCTGCGAGAGGGCAGTTTTTGTGCCGGGCACGCTCTCCATCTTGTCGATGGTACCACCGGTGTGGCCGAGGCCCCGGCCGCTCATTTTGGCGATCTTCACCCCGCAGGCTGCCACGATGGGTGCGATGACCAGCGTGGTCTTATCGCCCACGCCGCCGGTGGAGTGCTTGTCCACCTTGATGCCCGGAATGGGCGAAAGATCTACCATCACGCCGCTGTGCGCCATCACATCGGTCAGCTCAGCGGTCTCCTCATTGGTCATGCCGCGCAGATACACCGCCATCATCCATGCAGCCATCTGATAGTCGGCCACTTCCCCGCTGACAAAGCCGTTGACAATGGCCTCCAGCTCCTCCCGGGTGTGGGTGCCGCCATCCCGCTTTTTTGCGATCAGATCATAAATACGCATCGTTTCACGCTCCTGTTCTTCTTACTTCTGTGGCGTTTTATGCCCGGATCTCCTGCCATACGCTCTTGCCGTCCAGCGTGGAGGCGTCCACTTCCAGATATTCGCAGATGGTCTGGGCGATGGTGCCGAAGCACAGCTTGGTGCCCAGATCCGTCCCCGCCTTCACACCCTTGCCGCAGACCAGATACGGCACATACTCGCGGGTATGGTCGGTGGTCTTGGTGTAGGAGGGATCACAGCCGTG
>OOCB01002474.1_pt1 | contig 20970 bp, 24 predicted proteins | sample 1671351 | NCBI WGS metagenome assembly OOCB01 (sample SAMN06348148, study PRJEB24527) | human gut metagenome | biome: human gut; feature: ankylosing spondylitis patient; material: feces | host: Homo sapiens | place: China | collected 2015-10
TTCATCAAACGTATCTTTAAAAGTCTTATCAATACCACTTGATAAACGGCGCATTTTTTGAATAGCTGACTTATAATCCTTTACATCACGCATTAAGTTCATAATACGCTTTCCTAATGAGTTACCATCAATGTGAATCAAGGCAAGTGTACTATTATCACCCTTTTGTGTAACCATATTATCAAAGATTTTTTCTACATTCTTTTCATCAACAGAAGCACGCTTTAATAAAGATTCTGTACAATGATATTCCTTATCTGCCACACCCGTAATTGGCATGCCCGTAACTGTATCTGTTGCCGTAAATGAGAAAGCTCCAACAGGCTTTGAGATTGGCATATGCGCTTTGATTCTACGCATTTCAATATTGATCTTTCGATAATCTTCTTTATAAGAATCCGTCTTTTCAATCACCGCAATTGCCACATTTAATGAATATGTTTTCTCTAAAACATACTTGCCCAAATATTTATTTACAGCTGAACAAATGGAACCATTTCTAAACAAAACATAGGCATTTCCACCACCGACAAACATAACCTGCATTAATACTTTAGAATCATTTTTAATAAACGCATCAGCAGTCGCTTCATTATGCCAATCCACTAAATACAAGTCTCTTTCTTCTGTTGATACACGATCCTTTACATAACTCTTTAATCCATTGATGATAATATCATCCACTAACTTAGAAGCTCCAATAATTTCTTTTACCGCATTCGTTTTAAAAATATAGCTTTGAATCCCACGAATGTCATACATTGCCAAAACTTCTTTTCCTAATAATTCTTCTCTCATTGTGTTCTCCTCTCTTCAATTATGTTTAAATTACTTGAATCATTTCCCAATTTATCTTTATAGATTTGTATGTTGTTGTAACAATAATAAAATTGAACACTATCCTCGCTCAAAATAATCTTCTTTACCTTTTCTTGAAGTTCCTTCATTTGATGAGGCGTAAGCTCACCCTCAAATACTGACTTTTGCACATGAAATAAGTATTGTCTTAATAGCTTTTTCAACTTGTCACAACGCTTCTCATTCACATCATACGTGCATATCACATACATAATCATTCCTACCAATTCATAAGAAACGGACTATATGTCGTACTCTTCTCTCTAATATAATTTGACAATTCATGCACTTCTTTGGAAATCAATCTTTTATAAGAATAGTCAACTCCATGAATTTGTATTGTCTTATTTAATTGTTTATCAAATTCCTTCACAAAAAATGAAGCTCCTTCTTTATTTAAATAACAACTTCCATCTATACCATATTCAAACATATCCTTACGTATTTGATTTTTTCGAATCAATCTAAAAATTAATCGATCTACCAAAACAGGTTTTAATATATCTGCCAAATCATATTGTAAAGAATCCTTTGACTTACTAAGACTATGAATAAAGCCTGATAGAAGGTAATAAGCTGCTTCTATATAACACAGATAAATAGTGTGAATATAAAAGTGCATATCCATAACTCATCATCGCATTCATTTCATTCTTTGGTGGGCAAACCATTCTCTTTTCAAATACAAAATCCTTATTCCTTGTAATTTCATCGAAACCAGAATAATAAAATTGTTTCGCCCTAGCCTCCATAAGCAACAATTCACTAATTGATTCTTTAGATTTGATTCCCCTTATAATCTTTTCAATCTCATTTATCTCATAAACTAAATTTCTACCCTTTTTCTCATAATACTTTAAAACAGAAAGACAATTATGAAGACTTACATACGTCATTTGTTTTGCGATATATAACCGTGTTTCTTCATTTTCATACGCATGTACCTGTTTTATTAAACAACTACCATCATAATATTGTTTTGGAAGAAATTGACCAATATAGTTCGCATTATGTGTAAAGAAAAATATAGAAATACCATACGCATTCAATAATTCCAGAACTCTTTTATTCATCGTGATTTCAGAAAAACAAATAATTAAATCCACTTGCCTTATTGGAATCGGAATCGTTTCATCCTTGGTTACACATGCCAAAGAAAAATCTTTTCTTTTTAGTGTTCCACTCTTATATAGATAAATCGTTCTTTTCATGGCACACCTCAATCATGCCAAAGCCACAAGAGCCCTTTGAAGAAATTCCTGAATTATAAATCAAATGTAGTAAATTTGGTGAAACTTCAATTTTCATTTTCAAATGATAAGCCTTATAGAAACAATCCTTATACTTAACCATTCTTTCCTTTACATTCTTGACTTCTAGAATTTCAAATACTTCCTGCTTATAATTCAAATCATACGCATACACTTTATTTAATAGATTCCGTCGTATCAATTGTTCAAACTCTTCTTGGATGGGAGAATAATACGTTGTGAAATCATCTTGTGTAGAATATACACTAATGGGTGATAAAGTTTTGATCCAAACCTTTTCTACACTATGTATACGATCTTCTTTAAGAATATGAATATCTTTGATCATGACCTTTTGGTTCAACATAGTTAAATATTTGTGTGAAGAACAATATTCATAAATTCGTTCAATAAAATAATCGTCCATGGCACTCACATAGAAACTGAAATGATCTTTAAAAATCATAGATTTATTTTGAATTGTATAACTTCCAAATAAGTTACTAAAAACAAACATCTTATAGATTTTATCATCTACTTGATAACCCACATCATGATAAAAAGCACCATCACTATCATAATTCAACATATTATAAATTGTTCCCTGAAGAATGTGATTATAGCCAATGGGAACATTAAAATTCTCTTTATATAAATCTATTTTAAGACGCATAGTCAACCCTCTTAATAATTATTCCTATTACTCAATTTTATAACCCTTATTTTGAATATTCGTTGTTTTTATTATAAACTCCAACGCCATATCTAAACAAGTATACAAAGCATAAACATAACCATTTAATACTCTTGAAAACCAACAAATTCAAAAATGCTATGTTTATGAATTACATTGTTTTCATCTTTAAATTCTTTACTCACACGCTCGCTTCGAGAAGACAAGACTTTTATTCCTCTTTCCTTCAACTCTTTTACAAGTCTATATGTAAATATAAATTCACCTTGAACCATGACTGCATCTGGATGAAGAATTAAAATCTTTTCTAAATACTCATCCACTAACTCATCATATTTTGAACTATTGTACTCTTTATAAATTGCTGGAAACGCAACATCTACTATTTCACCATACTCCATCGCACTCTCTCTTTGATTCTTTAACCATAAACTACTTGGATGATTTGACACATTCACAAACATTCTAAACACCTTCCTTTTCTTTCTACTTATATATGTACATAAATACAGATTAATTAACCAAGAACATAAAAAACTGCACATAATTATGCAGTTAGTTTAAGTCTCCCTCTATAAGTATCATATTTCCCACAACATGACAGTATTTACTAAAGATTTTTTTGATGTGTGTCGATCCTTTATAAGTATCATATTTCCCAAAAAGAAAGAAGGTAAAACATGGAAAATCATCCATTTGTGTCGATCCTTTATAAGTATCATATTTCCCACACGCGTTGTATACAACCAGAATTACGTCAAGCCAATCGGTGTCGATCCTTTATAAGTATCATATTTCCCGGTATGTCATTAACACTTAACCGTGAAGTAGAGATTTATGTGTCGATCCTTTATAAGTATCATATTTCCCATTTCGAATATACGACATTAAAAACAGAAGGATCATTGTGTCGATCCTTTATAAGTATCATATTTCCCATCAATTGGTACTTGCGTTAGATAGATATGTAAATCCGTGTCGATCCTTTATAAGTATCATATTTCCCTTACTAAATATAGCATATTTTTGACTTTGCTTGAACAAAATGTTGTAAAACGAATGAATTTATCCTGCTTTTTCGACCATCTCAACTTTTTTGTCTGTTTTTAGTGTTCAAAATCATCATTTTTATGGGGATGGTCGAAAATTAATATTAGAAAATGACAAATTCCTTCAAATTATTTTGAATAATAATCAATTATTGTTTACACTTGAAATATAGATAATTGGAGGGAGTTATATGGCTAATGTAAAGTGTCCTTATTGTTCATCTCGAATTGAACTTGATAAATCACAATACAAAAACATTCTTAAACAGGAATTAAATTATAGGTTTGATCAAGAACTTCAGGAAAGTGAGTTTTTTGATAATTCACATGATTCAAATCTAACCACCAATATATATGTTGATGAAGAAACTTATAAAAAGCTTGATCAGAACGCAATAGAATTTGGTTTTACAAGAACGCAAAAAGATGGTTCTATTATTGCCAATAAGAATGCTTTTATTTCAGAGATTATGATCAATTATTATGATGACTTCAACGCGGAAGAAGCACAGAAAAAAGCTGTTATTGAAGATACTCTAATGCAGAATATTCCATTACTTAATGATTATTCGGCACAGAAAATTGCTTCATATATCATGGGTGGTATGGATACTTTAGCTAGTGAGAAGATCAAACAAAAAAAGCATATTATCAAACTTAAACAGACTAAGGCTAATGAATCAATATATTCTGAAATTCAATTAAACAAATTCAATAGCAATTCCATATCTTCTGTCAGTCAATTCTACTATTCAATGTTTCAAGCATTTTTTAAGAAACCTCAATATGTTCGTGAACGAATCATCTTCAAAAAGAAATTTAATGAATTAAACAAATATATGGAGAACGGTGATACAGTTCTTATTAAATATAAATCGGATCCTGCTTATCGAAATTTTTACCCATACAAAATCGTTCATTCTCTAGAAGAGAATCACAATTATTTGTTGGGAGTTGAAAAGACAAAGGATAAAAACAATCCTAATCAGATAATCACTTTATGTGTATCTTACCGAATCGATAATATTGGTTCCATAATAAAGCGTTCTTTTAACCCTATTCAAATTACCGAAAGTCAAAAACAAGCGTTGGATGAAACTGATTTATACAGTCCATCTTCTGCACAACAAGTTCCTGGCGAACATATCATTGTTGCACTTAATAAGACTGGTGTTAGTTTATTGAGTAGTATTTACACTTTCAAACCTGTACGCATGGAAATAATCAAAACAATTGATTCGTATGTTATATATAAAGTGTATGGCTCAAAGTTCCAGGCAAAAATATACTTCAAGCGTTTTGGTGCAAATGCCATAATTTTAAATGATTCCGAATTTATGCAGGAACAAATTGCTTTTGCGAATCAAACTTTACAAAACTATACTAATCTAATTTGTCATCTAGAAGAAGAGTTGTAGCTCTTCTTCTTTTATGTTAATGTTAATGTTCATTTTCTAAATCAAAAACATTATTTAAAAAGTCCATAGGATTTTTCTTTTCAAATCTAGATATTGTTTCAATCAAGTTATTCAACAAAAACAAAATAGTAACATCCACAATTGGATGCACAAAATCTTTATCTTTCCCATACTCATAATGTGCATATACAACATCACAAATTTTTAGTCCTGGAATAAATCTTTGTGCATAATTACAAGAGACAAATACAGTCATAGGTATTGGCTTAAGTCCAAATGTAATATCAAAATATACTTCGTCATTTTCTTTAAATGTTTCATATAAACGCATAAAAGTTTGAATCTGTGTCTTTTGTTCATGACCAAAATCTACATTCACATAATGAAATTTAAAGTCCTTATCAAAATACATCTCTAATTCTTTTCTTAATAAATTTACATTTAAGTGACTCTCTTCTGTGTTAAATGAATCTACTACAACCACTTCAAAAAGCTCTTTCTTTTTAATAACACTCAAAATGTGTGCTGTAATTGGAAACATACAATCTATAATTAAATCTCCATCTTTATATTCTCCACCTTCAAGATATTGTTGTCCTATAATCGTATAAAATTTCTTCATTATTTCCTCCATTTCCCCGCGCCTAAAGTCGCGCGGACACAAATACTTTATTAATAAATTCTTTTTCCACGCCTTATGTGTTACCATGAAAAAGAGGTGGTACACGACAGAGCACGTGAGGGTGAGTAGGTATTCTACTCAATAGAATTAACCTGCATTATTATAAGTTGCCGTCATCATTTCAAGCACAAATAATAGGGGACGCCAAGCCCGGACACTTAAAATTGTTTAATCAACTGTTGTCGATTCGCGTTGATGACCGTCAATGCCACTTCTCCTTTTACAGAAAGGAGATTTTTTATGACTTTTAAAGTTGTTCGCTTTATTTGTGGCGGTATGGATGTCCACAAAAATCTGATTGTTGCTACGATTGGAACTACAGACAGACAAACTTTGATTACTGAATATATTCAGCAGTCGTTTTCGACATTTTATTCGGACTTGATTCGTTTAAAAGAATGGTTTATATCACATGATTGTTATGATGTCTGTATGGAATCTACAGGTAAATACTGGATTCCAATTTATAACGTCCTTGAAACTGAATTGAACATTTGTCTTACTCACCCAAAATATGTTAAAGCCATTAAAGGCAAAAAGACTGATAAGCGAGATTCCAAATGGATTTGCGACCTTTACAAGTGTGACCTTGTAAAGCATTCTTTTATCCCTAAAAAAGAAATTCGAGAAATGAGAGAAATTGCCCGTTACAGATGCAAACTTGTCTATATGCGCTCTTCCGAAAGAAACAGATATCAGAATTGTTTGACAGTCTCTAATATCAGTCTTGCTTCTGCAGTTTCTGATCCTTTTGGCAAAACTGCTACAAACATCATGAAGGAATTGATGCAATCTGAAGTAATTGAAGATGACAAGATTTTGAAACTTATTCATAAAAATTGTAAAGACAAAGACAAGATCTTAGATTCATTACAGGGATACCACATCGAATCAGATCAACGTTTTAAAATGGATACAGTTATGAATCATATTGAGTATCTCGATAAACAGATTCAAGCCTGCGAAGCTGAACTTATCAAAAGAGCTTATCCTTTGCGAGACTATTTCCAACACATAACCCATATCAAAGGAATCAGTGCACTCTCAGCTATCCTGATTGTTTCTGAGATTGGTACAGATATGAATCAGTTTGAATCCGATAAGCAGCTTGTCAATTGGGCAGGTCTTTCTCCTGCAAACAATGAAAGTGCAAATAAGAAAAAATCCGTTCGCATCTCTAAAGCTGGTCAATACCTAAAACCATTGCTTGTTCAATGTGCACTTTCTTCTATTAAAGACAAGAATTCATACTTCGGAATCAAATACTGTCGAATCAAAAAACGCAGAGGCCATAAGAAGGCGATTATCGCAATAGCACGAATGATGCTTGTCTGTATATATCACATGATTCTTACGGGTGAAGAATTTAATCCATGTGATTATGAATCTTTAACAAATCCAAAGCCGAAAAAAGAACCAATAATGACAGTTGAATCTGCTTTACAATTCTTAAAAGATTCAAACTTTGATTTTTCTTCAATTCAGTTATAAACAATAATTTGAAATTGTTTTTTTAGTGATTTTGACCACCTCTTTTTAGTGCGGCCTTTTTTTTATCTTTTTTCTATGTTTTATTCACACTTCTCTCCTCCATTCTTACATCCACTCTTCTAGATGTTTTTTTAATTCTTTTGCGAAATAATCATCATATTTAGCAATCTTTTTAGAAACTGCTGCACCTGAAATATTCAACACTTTAGCTATATCCTTTCCTTTCTTTATTTCACCTTCATTCACAAGTACATTTAAATAGCGTTCTTGAATAAACACCTTATCCTCAGGATGATTCTCAAGATATGCATATAAAATTTCAATAAACTCAGACACAACATAATCTAAGACTTTCGCCTTTTTCTGATTATGCTCCTTATCAAAATTTCTTACATACGAATCATTCTTCATAGTACTTTCAGAACCATTTCTTCCCTTTGTCTCTACCATCTCCTCAATAACAATTGTCATTTCTGGCTCACTATATTTAAAGTCATCCTTCTCTGCTTGTTTTGCAGTATTATTTAAATTACCTACAATTAGAGCCTTCACATATCTAATCATGCTAGCCTCTGCATATTCATCCGCAACTACAACTTTGGCTTCTACCAACTTTTTCATAAAAGTCTCTACCGCCTTATGTACAGCTTCATGCTTAGCATCAATCGCATCTACAACATCCTTACCGTGTTTACACACAGTTGGATCTTCACATACAAAAGCTTTACCAGAAGCCTCATACTTATCGCTAGTCTCTGTATATCGAATTGTATTTATTAAAATCTGCGCCAATAAATATACTTGTTCCCATACAAACAAATATTCCTTTTGCTGATTCATTTCATTCTTTGCACTATAATAATTTCTTACTCCATCACATACATTTTTCGCTAAAGCTAAAAGTGTTTCATATTTTGTACTCATAATCTATTTCCTCCAAGCCATCACTGGCCTTTCTTTCTATTGCTATAGTCTAGCAATTTGAAGTTCCATAAAAAATGTGTATATATTTAATATTTATGAACACCTTTTTAATCCATTTAATAACCTTTTAAAATTTTATAAGCTATTTTTAATACACTTATTATACTTTTTGAGCAAATATCATCCCCTCTTTACATCGTTTCTACACTATTAATTGTCAAATTATTCAATTAAATTAACCACAATAATAAAAAAATATCTTAAACAACCATCATTACAACTATTATGTTGCCTTATCGCATTAAGATATCTTCATTTTTATCGTTGAAATTGCGCAAAAAAACAACCCCCTTTATCAGAGAGTTGTTCAATAGTTAAATCAATATGCTTTTTTATCCTAGTAAAGCTTAGCTCCTGCAGGAATCTTGTCATCAACCATCAATAAGTTTAGTCCTTCATGACCATCTTCTTCATGTAAAGCTGAGATCAACATACCTTCAGAATTAATACCCATCATTTTTCTTGGTGGTAAGTTTACAATCGCAATTGCAGTCTTTCCAAGCAATTCTTCTGGTTCATAATATTCGTGAATTCCGCTTAAACTGACTACTCCTCACCGCAAGCAGTGAGGGTTCTGAACTGACAACATTATGCAGAAATCGTACATTATTTTCAAACTTTGGATTCCTGTCTTTCTGTTGGAGCAGTGAACTCTACAATCAAGCACTACATTTAGCACATTAGCGATTGTTTTCTGTATCTCTACATGGAAGCATAGTCAATCTCCCAATTTAACATTTATTTAATTTACTCTTATTCCACTGTTCATGACTTTGATCTGATTCATTTGGATATATTCAATCGTTTCATTTTGGTTTTTATACTGTTTCTCAAATTCATGAATACACTTATTCTTATCGATTTTGTTTGTATTTAAATCAATACAGTACAAAAGAAAGGACGAATATAGATCTCTTTGTACCATTGTTCCATCTTGCAGTTTATACATTCTTTGTGACAACGATTTCTTAACGTATTCATCACTCGTATGATCATATTGACTTGCCTTATAATCATTTGGCACTTCAACATAGATTCTGAACTTTCTTTTAGCCTGACTCTGAAAATAGCCTGGACATCTATTTTTTATAGATCTTCCAAATCTTTTCTTTCGCTTTCCAGTTTTAGCTTTCTTCTGCAGTTTCTTGGCATTCTTTGGCTCTGTCACAAAAACATCCCCTAAGCTTCTTAATTCATTTACATCTTCATTGATAGCTAAATGTCGATTGGTCGCATTGATTCTGCATAGCTCTGTATGTTTCGTTCTCAATTTCTTATAGCGATTCGACAAGACCCACGTCTTTTTTCCTTTTTTGATAGTTCCATCCTCATTGTAGTTGTCTGGATTCATTGCTCTACGACTCCTATCCATTGCACGATAGATCCGTCTTTCTTTTCGTTCATTGACTTCAATACAACTTCCTCTTTCCGCAAGATTTTTTAAACCTGCTTTAGTTTCTGTTGTATACGCAATTGTCTGTGTTCCAATATCACATCCAACAACACCTTTTCCTTTATTGTGTTTAAAATTGCCAAAACGATCCTGTTTCGGTTTAGATAGACCTTCGATTGTGATATGTACATAGACTCTTAACTTACCACGAATCTTTTTACATACAAGACTAACGTAACAAGGTCTGTATGTTGAGACACAAATGTTGGTTTCTTTATATGTATTTGCCGCTATAGAATCCATTAATTCTGTATTCTTCAAATAATACAGTATGGCATCCACTTCCTCTTGTTCATAGCGGTCTTTGATTTTTGCACCAAACTCAATATTCTTGAATTTGAAATTCATTTGTTTCATTATGATTCCACGATTAAGCTGTTTAGCACGAATACACGGAAGATCTCCACGCTTTTTAAAATGAATCGTTTCTCCATCCGAATAAAGACATTTTTCGATTCCACGGAATACATCCTCCGCTTTCGTTAATGCAAATACGGCATCGATTCCATATTTCTTTCCAATAGGAATCATTGAAGTTCTGCAGTAATCCCATGTCACATCATACTGTTTCTGCATTTTCTTCATCTGATCACATACATCTTTTAATGCCTTTTTATTATCGGCATCCTTATATTTCTTATAAAGACTTTTTAGCTTGCGATACCTTTTCGTACGAACAAGCTGATCATATCTTTTTTTCATGATTCCAGTCAGTTCATTACCGGCTTTACGAATCAAATCGGCATAATGAAAAAACTGACACTTTTCTACATAAGTCAGATTCGTTTCTAATACTAATACATGTCTATCTGAACATCTACGATAGGCTTTCAATTCGGGTTGTATCATTTTTCTGCTCCTCGATATATTTCTTGATTGCAGCTTCACTGATATGCCCTACAGAAGATATAAAATATCCATTTGACCATAATTTTCCACATCTCGCATAGAATCTCTTCAATTCCGGATACGCCTTCAACAATTGGATTGCACTCATAGATTTCAATGTTCGAACAACATCACAAGGTGCAGTCGTTACAGGACAGTCTACAAAAATATGTATATGGTCAGGCATGACCTCTAAAGCTTTTATAATATATCCATACGCATCACAAACTTCAGAAAGAATCTTCTTCAAGGTTTCATCCATACCATCACATCTGAACTTTGGACACCATATAATATGATACTGAACTAAATACTTACAATGAGAAGCACTATGATAATTCTCATTCTTCATGATCATTCACATCTTTTAACTGATACTTTTCCTGAATACCTCTACGCATAAGATCTAGAAAAGTAATCGTTTTACCTTCTTCAACCGAATAGATTCTGGCAAGGTTTTCCAGCTCTTTTTTCCATTCACCAGGAATGGCAATATTGATCTGAACATTGTTTGTTCTAGGTCTACCCATGATATCAACTCCGAACTATTTCTACATATATTATATATTTTTAATACGCATTATACAATACAAAAAGTGGCGAAAACTCCACAGCAAGCTATGGAGTTTTCGCCACTTTTATATAACGCGATCTTTACGTTGGCAGTCATCTAAAGTGAACTTTAATAGCTTCTTAGATTTTTCTACTGCTTCACAAGCTAAAATCTTAACAGCTCGGAAATCTGATTTTGAGAATGTTTCAAAATCTACCATATCTGTGAAGATTGGGTCAATTTTTACATTCGAGAAATCAACCTTTACAGGTGCAGCTTCCACTGGTTTTTTAGCTTATGCTTTTTTGTTTGAATCCCCTAAGTTTTTCATGTGAGGGAATAATAATACTTCACGAATTGTTCTTTGATCTGTCAACAACATTACGAAACGATCAATTCCAAGTCCTACACCACCAGTTGGAGGAAGACCATATTCCAATGCTTCTACATAATCTGTATCCACTTCGTTGGCTTCATCATCACCTAATTCACGAAGTTCTAATTGTTTTTCGAAACGTTCTCTTTGATCAATTGGATCATTTAATTCAGAGAATGCGTTCGCATATTCGTGTCCACAAATGAACAATTCATAACGATCCGCAAATCTAGGATCTTTTTTATTCTTTTTAGCTAATGGAGAAATGGATGTTGGGTGACCATATACAAATGTTGGTTGTACAATTGTTTCTTCAACGTATTTTTCGAAGAATAAGTTGATGATGTGTCCAACTGTATTATGGATCTTTTCAACTTCAATATCATGTTCCTCAGCCAATTTCACAGCTTCTTCATAACTCATATCTTGCCAGAAATCTACACCACAAGCTTCTTTGATCGCATCCACCATGTGAATACGTTTGAAAGGAGCTTTTAATGATAATTCTGTTCCTTGATAAGTAATATCTGTAGTGCCCAATACTTCATTTGCGACAGAATCAAATAAACCTTCAATCAAGTCCATCATTCCATGTAAATCACTATAGGCAACATACGCTTCAACGGTTGTAAATTCAGGGTTATGCATCGCATCCATACCTTCATTACGGAATAAACGTCCAATTTCATAAACACCTTCTAAACCACCAACAATCAAACGTTTCAATGGCAATTCAGTTGCGATACGCAAATAGAAATCCATATTTAATGTGTTGTGGTGCGTTACGAAAGGTCTAGCACTTGCACCACCTAAGATTGGTTGCATAACTGGAGTTTCAACTTCCACTAAACCTTGACCATCCAAATAGTGTTGGATTGCACGAATAATTTTTGGTCTTGTTAGTGCAATATGCTTAGCTTCTGGATTCATAATCAAGTCTACATAACGACGACGGAAACGCTCTTCAACATCTGTTAAACCATGGAATTTTTCTGGTAAAGGACGAAGTGATTTTGAAAGGTGTGTATAATTTTTAGCACGAACAGACAATTGTCCATGATCTGTTTTCATAACAGTACCTTCAATACCTACAATATCTCCAATATCATTTTTCTTGAAGATTTCATATTGATCATCGCCAATTTCATCTTTACGAACATAGATCTGAATTTGACCTTCACGATCCTGGATATTCATAAAACCAGCTTTACCCTGACGACGCTTCGTCATGATACGACCTGCAATCTTAACAGTTACTTGTAATTCATCTAATTCTTCTTTTGTCTTGTCTTCATAAGATGATTTGATAATACCCGAATTTGAAGTACGATCATAACGAGATCCAAATGGATCAATACCCATGTCAATCAAATCTTGCATCTTTTGACGACGAACTTGTTCTTGTTGCGTTAACTTTTCCATTGTTTTCTCCTTTTTCTTTTTATCCATAAAAAAAGGCACTTGCCACAAAGGGACGAAGTGCTCGTGTTACCACCCTAATTTACCAGACAAATCACTTTGTCTAGCCTTAGTCGCTGTCTATAAACAGCGCTTCCTTTAATGCAGGAAATACAAATAGCTCCAAGTCTTTATTCCCAATTAGTCCTACGCTTTTTTTCACCAACCAAAAGCTCTCTAAAGTATTTCTAAAAGGTACTCGCCCTCTTCATTGCCTTTTTATACGCTTTTATCCTACTAGACAATACGCATTTTGTCAATTTAGATTTAGTCCTTATATCGAATATTTAATTCTTTTATACTATTCCTAAATAAAACCTCGATCTTACTATAATAAGTCTCAACATCTGGTTCAAAATTATGAGAAATCCAATACTTTAGAAAGTATAATAAATCATTCGCATAATAATCCACTAAAAAATCCACTGTGAACCTTGAATCCAACCTACTCACATCTAAATAAGAAAATACATTTCTAAATATTTCTTTAAACACATTACTCATTAAATCTTCAAAACCATTCTGTCCTGTGATTCTGTAACAAGATTTAAAGAAATCACGATCATCACTTACAGTCTGAAAGATATGTTTTATAATTTGAGGATTGGATTCATGCTCAATCCCTTTATAAAACATACGATGAATCAAGTATTCTAAAGCCTCATACTTATCCATAAAATGATTATAGAAAGTTCCACGAATAACACCTGTTTTATCGCAAATCTGTTTGATTGTGATCTTTTCGAAAGGCTTTTGTTGCATCAAAATATACAATCCCTCACTCAGAAGATCTTTCATTGTCACCTTTTCATTTAATGTCATGAAATCACCTCTACAATCGAATTAATTTAAAAATTAATGATAAGCTCATAAATAAGTATACGACTCCGCAAAGAAAATAATAAACCTTTTGATATCTGGCACCATTATAATATCCAATATAAAAATGAATCATATAGCCAGCAAGTACAATTAAAAATAAGACTAAAGACTCCATCAAATAAGGAAGATTCATATAATAACAGCCAACTCCAACAAAGAAACAGTCCAATCCTCCAATAAGAGCCAATTTAATAATTTGTTTTGTATCAAACTCTTGTAGTCTCTCCACAAACTTTCCACGCTTAAAACTATAGATGATCATTCCATTTCCAAGAATCAAAAAGACAAATATCGCAACATATTTATTCAATGTTGCCAATGGACGTCCAAAAATATGTGTGGATATTCCATGTCCTAATAAAAACATACCCGAACTGCATAGTGCAAAAATCAATCCATAAACCAATGCTTTTAAAAAGCGAATATTACGAATTGAAGCCCCCTGTTCTAGTGCACATACAAATACATCTAAACTCAGACAAATACTCAAAATTCCAAATATCAACATAACAATCCACCCTCACTAACTTTATTGTATACGAACTTTAAAAATTTTAAAATTATGGATGAACATATTTCATTAAATGTATTTATGCACTACAATAAACCTATGAAAAACATCATTGACTACATCAAAGAATACGGAAATTTAACACTTGAAGAATACCCATTTAATAATGTGGACTCTTTGATTCTCTCACAAATTTCCTATATTAAATTTGAAAACTCAAACATTGACATCGAATCCGAAATCCATTTATTAAATGATTTTGAAAATGAAATTGATACTTTATGCATGGATACCCGAGTACCTGAATTAAACGAAGAATTATTTCTACAATTCATACACTCCCTTCGCTATGAAGCCATTACCATTTCTCATCTACAAACTAATTTTGACAAAGATAATGAAAAACAATTCTGTGCTATGACTTATCACTTACCCAACCAAACAGACTACATTGCCTTTCGCGGAACCGATGCTAGTTTTGTAGGATGGAAAGAAGACTTCAATCTATGTTTTCAAGAAAATATTCCCAGTCAAATTTCTGCATTAAACTATGTAAACAACTATAAGACAAATCACAAGCTCATCTTAGGCGGACACTCCAAAGGAGCCAATCTTGCCCTATATGCAGGAATCCATACGCACAATCCAATTTATTGTATATACAACCATGATGGGCCTGGATTTCTTACCCCTTATCAAACGGATAAGAAAGTATTTAAGACCATACCACAATCGAGTATTATTGGACTCTTACTTGAAGAAACAAATAATTATCAAATCATTCAAAGTGATGCCATATCCATCCTTCAACACGATCCATTTACGTGGTGCGTTGAAAACGGTGATTTTATTTATCTTAAACAAAATGATCAACTATCCAAACATACACAATCCACACTATCCAATTGGCTTAAATCCATTGATGTCAATACCCGCAAACAAGTCATTGATACCATTTATTCTGTCTTTTCAGATTATGAAAATCCAAAAGATTTAAGAAAGAATATCGATATGGTTGAGATGATCAAATCCATTCAAAATATGGATAGTCAAACGAAGAAAATGATTAGTGAAACGATTCAAGTCTTATTCAAATGCATCCAAAATGAAATCAAGCGAGGATTCTAAATTCCTCGCTTAAATAATATATAACTATAGATACACGGAATAATAGTCGCTACAAGAATCACAACAATTCCCATTGTCATATAGCCAAGTAATCCAAGTACTATATATAAGATTCCAGCTATCACCATACAATAGCCACCCACACGATTTGACAACACCCAGTTTTCATCACTATTCAATGCCCACGATGTTTTAATTCCAACTGCATAATTCCGTTTTACTTTTGGCAAATAATTTCCTAATACAATTAGTAATACACCCACTAGAATATTCATCACAAAACTAACATCAAAAGAATAGCCCAAACCAAAATAAATGATTGTCATATCGATAATGATACAGATGACTGGACAAATCATAAATAAAATATTCATCATAAAATCTGGAATATTATTTCGCTTTGGATCTTTTATACTCACAAAACACGTAAATACATGGATTGCCAAGCACAAGAATAACATGCCAAACAACCCCATAAACTTAGGCATTGTACCATCGACTTGTCCATTTACATCAAAATGGGTTGGTACAACATCCGGTAATTGACTATAAAAAACCAGATTCAACACCAAAGGAATCACAAACAAAGCTAAACTAAATATAAACCATTTATTTTTCAACATCTTCATTCCCTCCAATAAAAGACTTAAAATAACACAACATCTCCTCAAATATAGATGCGTTGATTTGATAAAAGATAAAATTTTTATCCTTCTCTTCACAAATCAAACCTGCATCCTTTAATAAGGATAAGTGATAGGAAACGGTTGCCTGAGACATATCAAAATGACTCGCAATATCTCCAGCTGACATCTTGCCTTTTTTTAATAAATTCAATATGTCTCTTCTAACTGGCGCACCTAGCGCTTTAAATGTTTTTTCAAACAAAGTATCACCACCTATTTAGAAATATTTCTAAATAGATTATATACCTTTTAAATATTATTTCAACTCTATTTTGAAAATTTTCTAAACAGATAATAAAAAGAATCAGGAAGACTACTCTCCCTGATACGATGTATATTTTTGATATTCCTTTGTCGTTTCTTCATCAAAACAATACAAACTGATTTTCATTGTATAATCACTATTCGCATCCAACCAATCCGCAATCGTCTTTAATACAAGTGGCACTGCCTTTTCTACAGGATAGCCATAAATGCCACATGAAATAGCAGGAAATGCGATAGTATGAATATCATTCTTACGAGCTAACGTTAAGCTATTCCAATAACAATCCCTCAACATATGCTCATCTTCATGTTGTCCTGAATAAATGGGTCCCACAGTATGAATTACATACTTTACCTTTAAATCATACCCCTTAGTAATCTTGGCCTGTCCTGTTTGACAGCCATTTAATAATTTACATTCTTCAAGTAACATGGGACCGGCCGCTCTATGAATAGCACCATCTACACCACTGCCACCTAGTAAAGATTCATTGGCTGCATTGACAATACAATCTCCATCAAAAGTAGTGATATCTCCTTTTACTACTTTGATTTCACTCTCTAAATTCTTATTGTCTAAAATCATTTCAATTAAAACTTTTGGTAAAAAATACGAATCTTTCCAAGGATTTAATACAACTCCACTTACACCTTGTGTATCATGAACCATATGGAGTACATCCATCACACTTTGATTTAATGTTTCTGTAGCCTGACCCAAATCCACTTGATTCTGAGTAGTAAAAGCTACAAATACATCTTGACCATCATCTAAAGATAATCTTCGATAGACCTTTTCACCCTTTGCGTCACCAACAGGAATAATAAATTGTTTTTCTTCTTTTGCCAGTTTACGAATCTGCGAAAGAACCTCCATATTCTTTTCACGAGTTCCTTCTTGATATAATTCTTGAATCAATGTTTCTAATTTTTCCATACCTATTTCCTTACTACAAATGTCAAACTAAAAGGAAAAGCTCCAATCACATCTTGATAGATTGAATCATCAATAAAGAATCCCTCTTTCATTGCACTTTCCTTTAATAGTGAATCTAACGAAATAAATTCTTCCTCGCTGATTTTAAAATCATTAAAACAATATCCATCATTGAAACGCTGATAGTTAAATACTTCATCCATTAAATCCCAAGTACTGACTTCGCTACCATCTTCTAATGTATCCATATAGTTTAATAATTCATTTACGATTTCTTGTTGTCTTTCTTGTACCATAAAAATCACCTACACTTATTCTAACACAAAATGAAAAAGAGGCATGGCCTCTTAATCAATTTCTAAATATTCTTTGATTCTTTGAATCTGATTCAAACCATCCAAATATCCCATGTAGTAAAGATCGGCGAGTTTATCCACATCCCTCTCTACACGCGATACATTCACAGGCTTGCTTGGGGCAATCGTAAAGATTCTTCCCTCATTTTCAAGTCTTGCTAATTCATCACACTGTTTATTGTAGTCACTATTCATTGATTCTAGCTTCTGTTCTAAAGCTGGATAGCCTGCATACAATCTTTTCGTCATTTTTTGAACCAAAGGATTCGTCTCACTCTTTCGATACTCTCTTTGACGTGTACGAACGACAATAATCTTTTCAAAATCATGATCCAACGCCCATTGATACGCTATCTTATCACTGCAGCCACCATCTAAATATAAACCATCTTCAATTTCAACCATCTTTGAAACATAAGGCATGGTTGCACTGGCTTGTACGGCTTTAAAAATATCTTGCGTTTTATTCTTACTAAAATATTCGGGTCTTCCCGTTTTACAATTCGTACATACCGCAATAAAATCACGCGTTGGATTCATAAAACGAGGCGTATTTAATGGATCAAAATATTGAGTTCCTTTCATCAAAAAATCAAATCCAATGATTCCTTTGTTGTTTTTAAAAGCTTCTAAACCAACATATCGAGAATCATGACGATACCCTAAATTAATTCTAGCACTACGACCAATTTGACCAGCCACATAGTTAAATCCGTTTAGTGCACCTGCACTTGTACCTACTGTACACTGCATATTGATTTCAAACTGCATTAGAGCATCTAATACTCCTGATGTATATAATCCTCGAAAGGCACCGCCTTCCAGGACAATACACCCAGGAACAACTTTATTTGAAGTATTTCCATTTGGAAGTTTGGATATTCCCGAAAAACGCTTATTATTCTTCTTCATAACATCCCTCCTTCTTAGCTGAAAATTTTATACTCATTTTTTAAATTTGTCTACTTTTTTTGTTCATTCCAAAGCTTGTCAGCCATTGGCTTCCAGTTTTTTGCATATGGAACTGTCTTTTCTAATAAGTGATCCACATCTTCTAATGATTCATAATCTGTATTGACTGCTTTACTTTGTTTAACCAACTCTTGAATGCGACCTGCATTTTCAAGCATTGGACAAGGTCTTAACATATTTTCATTAAATGGTTGATTATCATGATAAGCCTGGAATAATGGAGATCTAAGTGCATCGAGTAATGTCGTGTCATGAATATTACAGTTTGAATAATGAATAAATACACATGGTTCTACATCCCCTTTGGCATTGATATGTAGATATCTTCTTCCTCCGGCAATACATCCACCTACATATTGTGCATCATTTTGAAAGTCCATAGTAAAAATTGGTTTTTCACTTCTGAACTTACGAATCTGATGATAAACATACGCTCTTTGTTCTGGTGTTGGCAACAATTCTTTCACAGCGCCATTTCCTACTGGCATATAATGGAAGAACCAACAGAATAAAGCACCTGAATCGATCATTAAATCAAAGAATTCATCACTTGCGATATCTTTATAGTTTGCACTTGTATAACAAGTACTAATTCCAAAAGGTAATTTGTGTTTCTTTAATAATTCCATGGCACGCTTTACATTTTCATAACAACCCTTACCACGTCTAGAATCATTGGCTGTTTCAAAACCTTCCAAACTAATAGCTGGCACAAAGTTTTTAACTCGCAACATATCCTGACAGAATTCTTCATCGATCAATGTACCATTTGTGAAAGATAAGAAGGCACAATCGGGGTGCATTTCACAAATTTTAATCACATCTTTTTTACGTGTTAAAGGTTCTCCACCCGTATAAATATACATGTAAGTTCCTAATTCTTTTCCTTGACGGATAATTGAATCAATATCGTCTAAAGATAAATTTAATTGATGACCATATTCAGCAGCCCAACAACCTGTACAATGCAAATTACATGCAGATGTTGGATCTAATAATACAGCCCATGGAATATTACAATTATATTTTTCTGACAATTCCTCTTGTTTTGTACTACCATTTAAAGACGCATTAAAAATAAAGTTTTTAAATACAGTCTGCCGAACATCTGCATCTAAATCATACAACTTTAAAATGTAGTCATACCAAACACCTTTTTCATCAATTTGTTCACGAATCACTTTACGCTGTGAACCATACCAACCTTCAGGCATAACCTTATCTACTAAATTCATTAATTTAGGAATGTTTGTTTCTGGATCCTTCTCCAAATACTTCAAAGCTTGATTCATACCAAACTTTTGAACACTACTCTGTAAAGAACTAAAATTCATAACGATTCCTCCGGTTTCATTTATAATTTCATTCTAGTTCTTTAAAAATGAGTTTTTAATAGACAAATTTTCAAATATGTAAAAATTTATGAGCTATGGTCATTATTTTTATACCGTTTTGAGATATATATTATATATAATTTATATATTTATGAACTACGGTCATTTTGATGATGTGAACGATCTGATGCAGGCGATCCTGGAGATGGACGCCGCCCAGCGTAAGGCCAGCGAGAAAGCCAAGGCCGAGCGCACGGCGCGGCTGGCTGCCCTGGATGCCCGCAAGCAGGCGATCGCTGCCGAGTGCGACGCCAAAGCCCAGACGGATGCCGAAGCTGCCGCCAAAGCAGCCGACGACGCCAACGCCGAGGCCCGCGCCGCCTTAGACAAAGAATGTGAACAGGCTGCCGCCGCCATGACGGCCACCGCCAAACAGCATGAGGCCGAGTGGACGGCAGAACTGGTACGCCGCGCCCTGGCCCAGGAGGCTGCACAATGAACCACGCGAGCGGCAAAGCCAGCAATGCTGTGCTGGCAAAGGCCCGCGCCCTGTATGGCCGCCGCCTGCGCGCCGAGGATTACCGCCGCTTAACGGATTGCCGCACAATGACAGAGCTGGCCAACGAGTTGAAAGCCCTGCCGCTGTACGCCAATACGCTGGCCGAGGTAAACCCCACCTACGCCCGCCGCGCCCAGCTGGAGAATCTGCTGCGGCAAAGCCAGTACGAACGCTTCGACAGCCT
>OOCB01002478.1_pt1 | contig 20913 bp, 12 predicted proteins | sample 1671351 | NCBI WGS metagenome assembly OOCB01 (sample SAMN06348148, study PRJEB24527) | human gut metagenome | biome: human gut; feature: ankylosing spondylitis patient; material: feces | host: Homo sapiens | place: China | collected 2015-10
GAGCGGGCACTTGCGGTCATGGACCGGGACATGGCCCGCCATCTGGTCACGGAAAGCGCCGCCTTCTTCGCCCGGCTCTTTCAGGATTGCCCGGAGGAGGTTCTGGCCCGGCACCCCAGGGCAGCGTTCAAGCACGCCCTGGCCGCGCTCTCCGCCTCGGACTTTCCGGCCTTTGCCGACCGCTGCCGCTGGCTGGCGCGCTACTGCGCGGCGCTGGACGAGGCGCATCCCGCCACGCCCGTGCTGCGCGGCGAACTGGAAATGCTGCTGGCCCTTGCGGAATACAACGACATCGCAGCCATGTCCGTCCGCCACCGCAGGGCATGGGAACTGCTGGGCCGCCCCACGGGGCTGTATCCGCCGGAATCCACCTGGAGCATGGGCTGTCCCTCCGTGCTGTTCATGTTCCACAGGGAAAGCGGCAAACTCCGGGAGGAAATCCGGCTGATGCGGGAATGTATGCCGCATTACTACAAAGCGGCGGACTGGCACGGCGCGGGCGGCGAGCTGCTTTTCGAGGCGGAAGCCCTGTACATGGCGGGGGATTTTACCGAGGCGCTCCGCCTCTGCCGTCAGGCCGAGACCGTGGCCGCGCTGCACGGGCAACTATGCAATACGCTTTGCGCCCTGTTTTTGCGCGCGCGTCTGGCTCTGGCGCGGAAAAACACCTCGACCGCCTGCGCCGCCGTGCGGGAGATGCGCGATCTGATCACCAAAAAACAGGATTATTTTCTGCTGCACACGGCGGAGGTCTGCGCGGCGCGCCTCTCCGGCCTCCTCCGGCGTCCGGATGAAATCCCCGCGTGGGTGCACGAGGGCAGGGGTGAACGCATGTACGCCTTCGCCCAGGGCGATTTCCGGCTGGCGCAGGGCCGCGCCCTACTGCTGACCGGGGATGCCGCCGCCGTGCTCGGCCTGTTCCATGCCCTGCTGCAAACCCCTCTCTTCGACAAGCACCGCCTGTTCTTCATCTACGCCCATATCTTCTTGGCCGCCGCCCATGCCATGCTCGACGCGCGGGAAAAGGCGCTTGAGTCTCTGCGCGCCGCTCTGGACGCGGCCCTGCCGGACGATGTGCTCATGCCTTTTGTGGAAAACGCCGATCTTGTCCTGCCGCTGTTGCTCGCGCCGCAAGAGACGCGCCATGAGGACGGCGTGCGGCGCATTCTGGCCCTGGCGGAACCGTGGCTGCGCCATCTGGGACTGCCCGGAACACGCGCTTCGGAAATTCCGTTCGGTCTGTCCGTCAAACAGTATGAGATCGCGCGGCTCGCCGCCGAGGGACGCACCGGCCCGGAGATCGCATGCCGCGTGGGCCTCGGCCTCAACACCGTCAAAACGCACCTGAAGACTGTGTACCGGAAATGCGGCGCGAACAACCGCCCGGAACTGAGAAGACTTCTCCACGGGGAAAAATAGCGAAATCGTCGCAACAGACGGGCGAAGGAAGGAGAAGCGGACTGATACACGCTTCGCCTTATCCTCAGTATGGCCCCTGAAGAGACGTTTGTACTGTTTATTGTCCTTTGTGCCCTTTCAAAATACAATGAGGTGCGACTCGCTCAACGGCATCCTGGTATCACCCCAAAAGGGTGAGACGCAGAAATTATTTGCTTTTTTTCCCAAAAGGAGACATAAACTGACATAAATACCTTTTTGCCCGTAATCATCGGATGTCTTCCATGCCGCGTGTTCCGCTTCACCATCCGCCGTCCTTCCGCCGTCATCCTTTGACGGTGGGCCGGGTTGCGTGTAAGCAAGGAACGTGGCTGGCGGAAGCGGCCCTGAACGCAAGCGCGTTCCGGTCCGCTTCTTGCTACACACACACACACACACACACACACACACACAGCTCATCGCCCATCCACCGCGCTCGCGTCCAGGCGTAGCGCGGCTTTCCGCGTTTCCACTCCGTCCAAAAACATGGCCTTGCCCCTTCTCGGGGTGAGGCCTTTTGCGTTGCGCGCCGTTTGCCGCAAGCCGCATCCTTCACCCTTACAACATGAGGAGGCTACCTATGACGCATAGATTCCGCTTTACCTGCACAAGGCTTCTTCCAGCCTGCGCGCTGGCCGCCCTGCTGGTTGGGCCGCCCGGCTTTGCGCCTTCGGCTAACGCCGCTGACGTTACCTACCCCGGCTCAAACCTTGACAAAGGCCCCCTCTGGAATATCGACAACAGCCTTTTTCCTGCGGGGAGCCTCAGCGACAATGTGGTCACCATCAACAGCGGCAATGTGGGCGGCGACGTTTATGGCAATGACGTGGACGCCGCGTTCAGCCCGGTCAGCAATAATACGGTCATTCTGTCGGGCGGCTCGGTCGGCGGCGACATCCTGGGCGGAGCCAACAATGGTGCCGTGACCGACAACAACGTCTCCATCTCCGGTTTCGGTTCAGTATTAGGCAGCGTCTATGGCGGCTACGGCGCTGCAGAGGGAACCGTAAACGGAAACGACGTCTCCATCTTCGATTCTGGTTCCGTAACCGGCAACGTCCTCGGCGGCTACAGCCGCTCGGTAAATTCTCATGTTATCGGGAACACAGTTACCATCAGCGGCGGAACCGTAAGAGATATCTACGGCGGTCAAAGCGGTAAGGGGAACGCTCTGAATAACAGCGTGACGTTGGACGGCGCGGCGTCCCAAGCAAACGTCATTTACGGCGGACGCGTGGAACAGGGCACTGCCCGGGAAAACGCCGTTGTCATGAAAAACGGCAGCGTGGCCTTGGGAATTTTTGGTGGCATCGCCACCGTTGACGGCGGGCAAGCTCAGGACAACCACGTGACCATGAGCGGCGGTTCAGTGGGGCAACATCTCATCGGCGGTTACGTGCAAAGCGGCAGCGGCGAGGCTTCGGGCAACAGCGTCATCTTCAACGGCGGCAGCGTGACAGGAAATGTCTATGGGGGGCAAAGCGCAGCCGGCCTTGCACAGAACAACAGCGTGACCATGACAAACGGTTCCGCCAACTGGCTGCTGGGCGGTTACAGCAACAGCGGCGACGCGAGCGGCAACCGTGTGGAGGTCAGCGGCGGCACATTGAGCGGCGGCGTCAACGGCGGCGAAACGACCAGCGGCAATGCCACAGGCAACAGCGTCGACTTCTCCAATGTAACGGCAACATATGTACAGGGCGGCTACAGCGGCTCCGGCAGCGCCACGGGCAACAGCCTGGCCATCCGCAGCGGCACGGTACAAAACAACGCCTTCGGCGGCTATGTGGACAGCGGCAGCGGCGAGGCTTCGGGCAACAGCGTCACCTTCAACGGCGGAAGCGTGGCAAACAACATCTACGGGGGGATGAGCGCAGCCGGCCTTGTACAAAGCAACAACGTGATCATGACAAACGGTTCCGCCAAGTGGCTACTGGGCGGTTACAGCAACAGCGGCGATGTGAGCGGTAACAGCGTGAACGTCAGCGGCGGCACGCTGACCGGCGTCAGCGGCGGCGAATCCAATTCAGGCAGTGCCACGGGCAACATAGTGAGCATCAGCGGCGGTACGGTCCACGGCAACGTCAATGGCGGTTTTGTTGCCTCGGACAACGGCAAGGCCACGGGCAATATTGTGAACATTTCCGGTAAGGCCGACCTGAGCGGGGCGGTCGTGGCGGGCGGCTCCTCCCCGGACGGCGACGCCTTCACCGACAATACGCTGAACAAAAACAGCGACGCCGCGGTACATATCGCACGAAACTTTGCATCAGTAAATTTTGGCTACAGCGGAACCGCCAACATTGGGGAGCTGGATAGCACGCCGACCGGCAGCGCACTCTCCGGCGTGACAGTGAACACCAATGCCAACAACGTGTCCTTTGACGGCGTTATTTCCGGTTCCGGCTCCATAACCAAAACCGGCGCGGGAACGCTGATTCTTTCCGGAACCAACACCTATTCCGGCGGCACCACGATCAGCGCCGGAACCCTGAAGGGCAACATCGCCAGCGGCACGGATTTGAGCATCGCCGCCAGCGCCACCTATGACGGCGACAACAAGGCTCGCTCCGTGGGTGACCTCAACGGCGGCGGCAACATCTTCAACACCGACGGCCTCACCGTCCAGAGCGGCACGTTTGGCGGCGTCATCGACAACAGCAACACCAGCCTGACCAAGACCGGCGCGGGCACACTGACCCTTTCGGGAACCAATACCTACACCGGCATGACCACGGTACGGAGCGGGACGTTGGCCCTGGGCAGCGATCTGACATCCAATCAACTCACTCTGTACGGCGGCACGGTATTCGACCGGGGAAGCCACAACCACAGCCTGGACAACGGTATCCTGAGTGTCAATGGGGCCAACGGCCAGAGCGCCATGTACAAAGGCGATCTTTCCGCTAGGAACGCGACCCTCAATTTCATCTCTCCGGTACATCCTACGCAGCCCCTGCTGCGCGTCACCGGCGATGCGGACGTCTCGGGCAGTGCCTGCAATGTGGGACTGGCGGGCGGTACGTCCCTGGCCTCCGGGTCTACCCTGACCCTGCTGGAGGTCGATCCGGACAAAACGCTCACGGCCAACAACTTGCAGCGCGGCAACGGGATTGTGCAGATCGGTTCCACCGTGGCGCACGACATCACTGCGGATGTGAATCTTGACCCGACAACAAGACGGCTGAATGCCGTCACCGCTCAAGTCAGCCCCGGCAGAGCCACGGATCAGTCCAAGGCCCTGTCCGAAGGCTTCCTCGGCGGACTGGCCCTGAACCTGCAAGGCGCGGACCTCGTGGCGGGCCGGGGCATGGATTCCGCCGTGCGGGCCTCCTCCGGTACGGACGACGCGGAAAGGCACGGCTTTGCCGGGTTCGGCGCGCTGTCCGGCGGTTCGTTGCGCTACAACACCGGCTCGCATCTGGACATGAACAGCCTTTCCCTGCTTACCGGCCTGGCCTGGGGAATCGACCTTGCGCCGGGCCGCCTGACCTTGGGCGCATTCTTTGAATACGGCAACGGCTCTTACGACACCCACAACTCCTTCACGAACGCCGCTTCCGTAGACGGCGACGGCAATGCCTACTATCTGGGCGGCGGCATTTTGGCCCGCATGGACTTCGTCAATACCGGGCCGGGCCGCTTCTACGCCGAAGCCAGCGGACGCGCGGGCAAGACGCACAACGAGTACGACAGCTCGGATTTGCGCGACGCAGCCGGACGTAAGGCGGACTACGACAGCAGTTCTCCCTACTATGGCCTGCATTTCGGCACGGGCTACGTCTGGAACATCAACGATGCCGCCACACTTGACCTGTACGGCAAGTACTTCTGGACACGGCAGCAGGGCGACAGCGTGGGCCTGTCCACCGGTGAACATCTGAGTTTCGACGACATCAACTCCAGCCGCCTGCGTTTCGGCGGGCGCTTCGCCTATATCCTGAACGAACACGTCGCTCCGTACATCGGTGCGGCCTGGGAACACGAATTCGACGGCAAGGCACGGGCCAGGACCAACGGTTTTGACATCGACGCCCCGAACCTGCGCGGCAATACCGGCATCGGCGAACTGGGCCTCTCCCTCACGCCCTCCACTGACCTGCCCCTGACCGTGGACCTGGGCGTGCAGGGCTACACCGGCAAGCACGAAGGCGTGACCGGCAGTCTGATGGTGAAGTGGGAATTCTGAGCGTCTGCAAAGGGGAGCGTCCGTTTTTTGTGTACGCACACAGCTTTAAACATCTCTTCAACTGCACACTCTGGAAAGGATAAAAAGGGGAACAAGTATCTATACTATCAAAAATTTCATCTACAACAATTCTCTTGAAGACTTAATATCGGCTGTGTCTGCTTCAGAAAAAATTAAAATGGTATGTAAACACCCAAAGGTATGTGCATCATATTTTAGACTACGGATAGTTCGTGTGAGGTTATACGCAGTACACTCCAATACTTCGTAGGGGAACAAATTTATTCTCTTGGAGCAATTTCTACTATGCGGCGCGGTGTCGGCAACGGCGAATCGCGCCGCTTTTTTGCGGCATCCAATCCGAACCGGAATAAGGCCGTCCCGCTGAAAAAATTTCAAAAACCAATAATTCTACCACTCCTCCGCAAAAATCCACCGTGTTACTGCGATTATGTACGCACTTTTGTGTGCTGAACCACCATCGAGAGGATTCATTATGCGGAATCTCACCAGACAACAGCGATAAATCGTGGAGATGCTGGCGAAAGGATTTCCCCTCAAAAATTATTGCAGGGAATCTCTCCATCGAGGTGGCTACGGTATATTGGCATTTGGCAGCAATTCGAAAAGCCTTCGGCGTTCATAGCAGCATTAAGCTGTTGCACTAACTCAATGAGGAACCGAAGGCGAGGTATGTCTACTATTCGACTGACACCGCGCGGCAGGGAAGTTTTTGAACTCGCTATGAGCGGTCTGAGCATCAGAGAAATCAGTAAACGTCTTGGAATCAGCTACAGCGGCGTCCTTCGGCACAGGGAAAAAATGCTCCTGGCGCACGAATGTAACCCTATGTTGGAATTGATTGCAAAATATCGTGGGACATATCCAAATCGTCAATTGTGAGGTCCATAACATGGAAATTGAAGGCCGCACCATCATACTTTCCACGCCGGAAGAACTGCTTCCTCTCATTACACAAGCCGTCCGTACCGCCGAGCAGGGGAAAACGGCGGATGCCCCCGACTTGCCGGGCAAAAAACTGCTTGCCCCGAAAGATGTGGAAAGAGAATTCGGCATTCACCAGAAGACACTCGCCTACTGGCATATGGAAGGCGTCGGTCCGGTATATACGAACTTCGGCAGGCGTGTCTTTTATGAGCGCGCCGTATTGGAAGAGTATATTGCATCCGGGCGTGTCCAAACCTCGGAATCAATCAAGTGATGGACTTCTCAGGCCAGCATATCCCCTATAATCGAGAGCTTTTCGCTTTCCTGTCCGGGGAACAGATGGGCATACCGCATGGTCATGGTGATGTTCTTATGACGCATGAGCTTTTGCAATTCCATGAGCGTCACCTTGCCGGACTGCGCCAACCAGGAGGCAAAGGTATGTCTCATGGTGTGCAGGGTGACGGCGTACAGACTGTCGCCGTCTTCCGGAGCCAGATTGAGCTTTCTGACGGCGGTCTGGAAACAGACGGGTGTTTTTCAAACGCCGTCCTCTTGCGAGGCTGTTGGAAGATGGGTTCCGCAGGCTTGCGCGTATACGCCTGGAGCATCCGGATCATATCCTCCGGCAGGCGGACGAATACCCGCTTTCCTCCCTTCTGAATGATATAGAGGCCGCAGGCATTGCCGTCCACATCCTGCCCGCGCAGTTTGAAAATTTCCGTGGGACGAAGGCCGGTTCGCAGGGAGAGCAAGGCCATATCGTGCAACTGCGGATGCCGCTTTTCAAGGTCGCCCAGAAGCGCCCTGACTTCCTCTCTGGTCAGGAAACGCAACCTTTCATTGTCAGCCTTTACCATTTTCCAAGTGCCGCCCTTGGTGGACAAGGGATTGACTCCGCTCCACATGCCTGTGGCGCCGGCACGGTTTATGGCGGAACGCATAAAGCTGAAGATGTTGTTGACGGTCTGCCCGGCCAGCATTTTTCGCGTCGGTGCTTTGGCTTTAGGCTTTTGGGTGGCCTTTTTGGGCTTTGTATTCCCAGTAGGCGTTTTCAAAAGCTGCGCCTTGAGGCTGGAAAGCAAATTCGGAGTCAGATCGGCAATAGGCAAAGCGTGGATTTTGGCCTTGGGGTGGGCGCAATACTGGCTGTAGGCCGGTCAACGTACTTCCCTTCGCTTCTGCCCCAGGCAAGGTAGGCGTTCACTATCTCCCCGATGGTAACTTTGTCGCGCTCAATGGGATTGATGCCGGTGGCATCAAACTCGGCAAGGAACTTTACCCGCTCCTTTCTGACCGTGGCCGGGCGGACGCCCTTGCTGTGCCTGCCAACGGTTTTCCAGTGGCCCTTACCTTCATGATCAGCGTACCAGAAGCAGTAGATTTTGTCGTACTCTCCGGTTCGCGGATCGCGCTTGGCGGACTGGCGGAAAAAGACGCCCTCGAACTTGGTCTTTGTATATTTTCTAGTGAAGGGCAGGACGGACCGGAAATCCCGGCTTCTCGTGCTCCTTCCATATTCCATATGGAATAAAAAACAGGCACGGCATCCTCAAGGACGGCATGCCTGTTTACGCATTGCTTTAGACCGTATCGCCACGCCGGGCGTGGTACTCCGCTTTTTCCTGATACATACGTTTATCCGCCTGCCTCACCATATCCATGATGTGCATGTCCCCCTCGGCCCACACCTGCCCAAGCGACAGGGATTCGGGATACGCTTTATTGGCCTCCCGTTGGAGCGCGGCGATCTTCGCATAAAAGACCCGCTCCGGAATGTTCGGGCAGAGGAAGACAAATTCGTCTCCGCCAATACGGAAAAGATCGTCTCCCCTGAAATAGCGGCTGAATATCCGGCTGATGTCCCGGATGTATTTGTCGCCGGAGTCGTGCCCTTGCTGATCGTTGATGCGCTTTAACCCATTGAGATCCACAAAAACGACGCCGAGCGAATCCGGGGGATTTTTTTCGAGCTTCTGCAATACGGAAATATAGCTGTTTCTGTTGTGCAGCCCCGTCAAGTCGTCGCAGTAGCTCATCCGCTTGAGCTCGCTCTGCATATTACGCTTCCGTTGCTCATTCGTGACGAAATAGGCCAGAGAATGCAGCAGGGAATGATCATCCCGATTGGCTTTCGGGTTATCCACGCCGATGAACCCGGAAATGACGTCGTTCAGGACGAGAGGGACGACGATGAGGCTCTCGATACCTTGCGGCTTGAGTACGCTGTACATATCCAAATCGCTGTCCCGGATTGACTCAAGATTGTCGATGACCACATCCTCACGCCGCTCGAACATCTTCTGCCAACAGCTCATGTAGCTGATTGGCACGTTTTGAAGGACTTCTTTCTGAGGGAAAATACCTTCTGAACACCATTCATAGGTGTTGTTGGCGATGAGCCCGCCGTTTTTCAGAACGCTGTACTCGAAGATATAGGCACGATCGGCCTGATGCATCATTCCGAGGTTCTCCAGGACCATGTCCACGGCTTGCGGAAAATTTTCTTCCCTGTTCAGGATACGGATGCATTCCAGCAAGGTACTCTCAATATCAAGCTTGCGCTGCACAGCTTGGCTGATATTTTCCTTTTCCGTAATGTCGACGGCGAATTCCAGCCGGGCAAGACGGCCATTCCAGCGGATCAGCTTGTCTCTGAGCAGATAATGGCGGTGCGAAATGGGATTCGTGAGCTCCCAAGTGTAGAACGTTTCGCAGTTGAGAAACTGATTCGTACAAAACGGACAAGGCGCGTCAATGCCTTGCAGGACTTCATAGCACTTCCTGCCTTTTCCGATGTCCGTAAGCCCGAATACCTTTTTTCCAAACTCGTTCAGATACAGGATTTCATACGTGGCGATATCGCTTACATAAACGATTTCATCCACTTCCTCCATAATAATCTGCAACAGGCTCTCCGGGCAGTCTTCGTGCTCACCGGAAACATATTGTGCTTTGGAAAAAGATGTTGTCATAATGCGAACCCATTCACATTTTGGATGACGGCCATTTTCAAAATCGCCCAGCCACGCACATCCTGAATCAGCAGGCCAAGGCTAAATGGCGGATCACTATACGCGTTTTCCTTCCCATTTTTCCAATAATGAGAGCCAAAAACGTTTTTGGAGCCACATTATCGACTAAAGTATCTTATTTTACGCTAGAAACAGCGTGTTATCAAGATGTCGGACGATCAGGATCCAAAAGGCATCAGCCGTCCTCAAGCGCGGCGCCCTCGCCTCTTCCCCAAATGGCGTCTCAGTATCAGAGGACGCTGGGCACCCACGGCTCCCCTTTGTGGACAGTGCCCCCCACCCTGCCAAGAAAGCCGCCCGGCTTTATTGCATCCCCGGCCTTCTCGGGCTATCACACCGACCATGAACACGCTGCAACTCCGGAATTCCTTTCTGCTGCTTCTCACCGCCGTCATCTGGGGAGTGGCCTTCGTCGCCCAGAGCGTAGGCATGGATTATGTGGGCCCCTACACGTTTACCTGCGTGCGCTCCTTTATCGGCGGCCTGTTCCTCATTCCCTGCATCGCGCTGCTCAACAGGCTGAACCCCGTCTCCCCCGGCGGCATCAGGCCTTCGAACGCGAAATCGAAGGGCCAGCTCTGGATCGGCGGCGTGTGCTGCGGTGTGATGCTCTGCTTCGCAAGCTGTTTTCAGCAGATCGGCATCATGTACACGTCCGTGGGCAAGGCGGGGTTCATTACGGCCTTCTATATCATCATCGTCCCGCTCCTCGGGCTGTTCTTCAAAAAACGATGCGGCCTGTTCGTCTGGCTCGGCGTGGCGCTGGCCATCGTCGGCCTCTATTTTCTCTGCATTACGGAGAGCCTGACCATCCAGTTCGGCGATTTCCTGATCTTCATCTGCGCCATCCTGTTTTCCATCCACATTTTGATCATCGACTACTTCACACTGCGCGTGGACGGCGTCAAAATGTCCTGCATCCAGTTTTTCGTCTGCGGCCTGCTCTGCGCGGTTCCCATGCTGCTCTTTGAGACGCCGGACATCACGCAGCTCCTCGCCGCATGGAAACCCGTCCTCTATGCGGGGATCATGTCGAGCGGCGTTGCCTATACGCTGCAAATCGTGGGACAGAAAGGCATGAATCCCACGGTCGCCTCCCTGATCCTCAGCCTCGAGGCGGTGGTGTCCGTACTGGCCGGATTCGTCATGCTGGGCCAGCAACTGACCATGCGGGAAACGATGGGATGCGCCTTTATGTTCTGCGCGATCGTGTTTGCGCAGCTCCCGCAGAAGAACATAAAAAACGCTGAGGCTGTCTCAGCATAACGGGGTGCGGCATGAGGATATGCGTCATCACGGGCGGCACAGGCGGCATAGGGCTTCACCTTTGCGAAGGCTTCCAGCGCGCGGGGTATGCGGTCACGGCTCTCGACGTGGAACAGCACAAAGCCTTGCCTGACGGTATTGGCTTCATCCAAACCGACTTGAGACAGGCCGAGGCCGTCAACGAAGCCTTCCGGCGGGTGACGGAACGGCACGGCGCCGTCCATGTACTCGTCAACAACGCGGCCCTCGCCCATTTCCACAAGCCCGTCATGGAAATGACCGCCGACGAATTCGACAACGCCCTTTCCGTAAACCTGCGCGGCGCGTTCCTGTGCGCGCAGGCCTTCATCAAGGCCAACGCGGGGCAGGATTACGGGCGCATCATCAATATCGCCTCCACCCGCTGGAACCAGAACGAAGCGGGATGGGAGGCCTACGGCGCTTCAAAAGGGGGGATTGTCTCCCTCACGAACACGCTGGCCGTCTCCCTGAGCGCCACGCCGATCACGGTCAACGCCGTAAGCCCCGGCTGGATACAGGTCGACGGCTATGAAACGCTTTCCCACTTGGATCATGCCCAGCATCCTTCCGGGCGTGTGGGTATCCCCCGCGACATCGTCAACGCCTGCCTGTTCCTTGCCCACGAGGAAAACGATTTCGTCAACGGGCACAACCTCGTCGTCGACGGGGGAATGACCAAACGGATGATCTACGTCGAATAGCGGTTTCGAAACACGGCGTCTCGTTAAACAGCACCGAGTCCAAAACACAAAAACACTACGCGGCCGGAGGCTCTCATGGATTGTCAACGCGATACGGAAGCACGCTCTCCCCTTCAGGCGCAACTCTTTTCGCTTCAAGGCCATACCGCGCTTGTCACCGGCGCGGGTTCCGGGCTCGGCAAATATATGGCCCATGCCCTGCTCCACGCCGGAGCCAACCTTATCCTCGTCGGCCGCACGCTGGATCGCCTCGAGGCCTCGGCGGACGAGATCTTTTTGAGCTTGAAACAGCAGGGCGGCCATCTCGCGTACGATTCCGATCCCGCGGCACGCTCTGCCCATCGGGACCCGGACCAGAACAAACGCATCGCCTGCATTGCCTTCGATGTGAGCGAACTCAAGACGTTGCCGGAACTCGCCCAAAAGGCGTCCCAGCCTTTCGGCGCGCCGGACATCCTCGTCAATGCCGCCGGGCTGAATCCGCGCAAGCCGTGGAACGAACTCACGCCCGAGATTTGGGAATACACGCTGCGGCTCAATCTTTCCGCGCCGTTCTTCCTCGCTCAGGCCCTCGTGCCCGAAATGATGCGGCAAGGATGGGGGCGCATCATCAACATCGCCTCCCTTCAAAGCAGCCGGGCCTTCCCCAACGGCCTGCCCTACGGAGCGTCAAAGGGCGGAATAGCCCAGCTCACGCGGGGCATGGCCGAAGCATGGTCGCGGCCCGGAACGGGCATCACGGCCAATGCCATCGCGCCGGGCTTCTTCAAGACGCAACTCACCGCCCCGCTCTTCGACAAGCCGGAAGTCGTCGAGGCTCTCGCCCGGCAAACCACCATGAACCGGGTGGGCTTCGCGGAAGATATCCAAGGGTTGACCATGTTCCTCGCTTCCCCCGCGTCCGGCTATATCACGGGGCAGGTCATCCACATCGATGGAGGCTGGACCGCCATATAGGGGAGTCCCAACGCGCTGAGTGAGGAGGCGTTGGCCTCCTCACTCTGATCATGCCCGATTTCCAAGCTTCCGGCCACTCTGACATCGTTTCGACCGCATTCTTGTAAAGACATATGCGCACGGTTTCATGAACAGGATAGGCGGAGAGACTTGGGTCTCTTGGCCTTTTCACGTCTATTTCCTTTTGAGCCCCATGCCCAGCGCCTTCATTTTCAGGTAGAGGGTGTTCCTTGAAAATCCGAGCAGCTTCGCCGCCTTGCTTTTGTTGCCGCCCGCCAGCGACAGCGCGGATTCAATGGCCCTCTTTTCCGCCTCCCGCTGCATGGCCTGAAAAGAAAACGCGCCCGGATCCACGGCTGAGGGCACATCCTCCGAGCGAGAGCCCATGAAAAGCCGCTCGGGCAGATAGCGCGGCGTCAGCTCGACCGCGTCGTCGTCCATGCAACAGTACGCATAGGCGAGCACATTCTTGAGTTCCCGCACGTTCCCCGGCCAGCCGTACCGCATGAAGAGGTCGAGCACGTCCTGCGAGACCCGCATCTCAAGCGCCTTTTGCGGTCCGCAGATCCCCTCGATGAGCTGGGTGATCAGGGACGGAATGTCCCCCCGGTGCTTGCGGAGGGGCGGCAGACTCAGCTCAAGGATGTTCAGGCGGTGATACAGATCCTCGCGGAACTGCCGCTTGTCCACGAGTTCCGGCAGGTTGCGGTTGGTTGCGGCGATGAGGCGGAAATCCGAATACTTGCTGCCGCTCATCCCGATCTTCTGGATCTCATTGCTCTCCAGCACGCGCAGCAGCTTTGCCTGAAGATACAGCGGGAGTTCGCCGATCTCGTCGAGAAAGATCGTGCCCTTGTCCGCCAGCTCGAACTTGCCCTTCTGCCCGCCTTTCCGCGCTCCGGTAAAGGCGCCCTCCACATAGCCGAACAGTTCCGATTCAGCCAATTCACGCGGCAAGGCCGCACAGTTTACTGAAATGAAGGATCCGTTCGCGCGAGGGCTCGCCTTGTGGATGGCCTGCGCGAACAATTCCTTTCCCGTGCCGCTTTCCCCGAGGATCAGCACGGGCTCCCTGCTGCGCGCGAACCGCTTCCCCATTGCCTTGAGTGCCTGCATCACGCTGGTATCGCCGACGAGATCGTCAAACGTACGCAGGCCCCCGCCCGTCGTTTCCTGTGCGATGAAGTACCCGACCTTGCGTTTGAGCTGCTGGAGGTTGTGCAACAGCTCCTCAATGCGCTCATTGTCGTGCGTGGTAACGATCACTTCCGAAAGGCAGCAGACCAGATTCCCTTTGTCGTCCAGAATGGGGCAACGGCGGCATAACCCTTCGACTCCATTGTAGGAGATGCTGTTCACCGTATTGATCTGCCGTGTCTGCAACGAATTGAGGACACCCGCCCTTCCCGTCTGGAATATGGCGTCGATTTTTTTGCCTACGACGCTCTCGGACGGATCAAGCCCATAGATGTGGTAGCAGGACTGCGAAAAATACCTGACCGTCCCCGTAGGGTCCGTGAGCGAAACGCCGATGCTCAGGGCATCAAGCAGCTGATGGAACAACGGGTTTTCAACAAGCCGTTTGAAATCCTCATCCGAAGCGATGGGAAAAGGCATGGACATAAAGTCTCCCAGTGTATGCATCCCACGTCAGGCAGAAGAACAAGACATTTCTGTCATAAAAAAGAGACATTCTTCTTTAAAAGCAAATAAATACAACATGATATTGTTTTGTCTCAGTATAATGACAAATGACACTTTTGGGAAGGTCCTTAACGCATAACAAACGAAATTTATTTATTCTTTTTTTATGGAATACCGCTTGCAGACAAAGACGTCCAGAGAGAGCCCGCATGGGCTCAGCGCTCTCAAACGCTCGGGTCAACCTCAAAGACGGAGTTTTGTCATGGGAAGCGGTTTTGAAAATCTCATCCTTTTCGGCCTCCTTTCGCTGATGCTGCTCATCGGCACCCTGCTGCGCGCAAAAGTCAAACTGTTTCAGGACTATCTGGTCCCCGCCAGCATCATCGGCGGACTGATCGGCTTTGCCATCGTTTCCACGGGCTGGCTTAAAATAGGAGAATGGCAGATCACGAGCAGCAGCTTTAACTGGTTCCTGTTCCACGCCTTCAACATCAGCTACATTTCGCTTCTGCTGACACGCCCGCGCGGCAATCAGGAAAATACGTCCAAGGAAGTCGTGCGCGGGGGCATGTGGCAGACGCTGATCTGGACAATCAGCCTTCCCGCCCAAGCCCTCATCGGCGGCGCGGTGATCTGGCTGTATAATCTGGCGACCGGAAACAGCCTCAGCGAATTCATCGGCATGATCGTAACCCACGGCTATACGCAGGGCCCCGGGCAAGCCTATGCCTTCGGCACGCTGTGGGAAAAGGGCGGCATCGCCGACTGCGCCACCGTCGGCGTGATCTACGCGGCGCTCGGCTTCCTTTCGGCCGCCATCGTCGGCGTGCCCGTCGCCCGCTGGTTCGTCCGCAAGGGCCTCAACGCCAACAAGACCGGAGCTTCCATCACCAAAGAATTCCTGACCGGCATCATGGACGAGAAGTCCACCGCAACCAACGGACGCGAAACGACCCACGCCTCAACCATCGACACGCTGGCCTTCCATGTCGCCCTCGTCGGCATCGTCTATCTCATCACCTATGCCGAACTGAGCTGGATCGAAGCCCACATCAAGCCCTTCTTTGACCAATACAAGTGGCTCAAGGGATTCGGGGCCACCCTCAGTATGCCGATGTTCTTCATCCACGGGCTTATCGTCGCGTGGCTGCTCCGTACCCTGCTCCTCAAGCTCGGTGCGGGCAGGCTCATGGACCCCGTTGTCCAGACCCGCATCACCGGGGCCTCCGTGGACTACCTGCTGACCGCCACCTTGATGTCCATCCATATCGTCGTCCTCAAGCAGTACGTCATCCCCATCTTCCTCGTGGCGTTCAGCGTCACCCTGTTCGCCCTCGCCCTCAACCTCTGGTTCGGACGCCGGACCAATTACGGGCCTGAGCGCGTGCTCTGCCAGTTCGGCTGCTGTTGCGGTTCCACAGCCACCGGCCTGCTGCTTCTGCGCATCATCGACCCGGATTTCAGCACGCCCGCCACGCTTGAGCTCGCCTTCTTCAATGTGGGCATCCTCGTAACGTGCGCTCCCATCCTCTATTTCTTCGCCCCCGCGTTCTACACATTCACGGGAATGGAAATCCTCATGATCTACGGCGCGATCACCGTTATTGGCATCGCCGCCATGTTCGCCCTGAAGCTGGTCGGACAAAAGCAGTGGTAACGGCGGCCGTACCTCCGCACCAGTCCGGTGGGGTGGTACGGTCCTTCTCTTCCACGTGCGGCGCGGCCGCGCCTCATCGGTTTAAAAAGGAAATGGTTATGCTCACAAACGAATGCACGCTTATCTCCTGCCCGGAAATACTTACTATGGACGAGGGAAAACCCACAGCCGAAGCCGTTTGCATCAGTGAAGGAAAAATTCTCGCCGTCGGCACGCTGGAAGAACTCCGCGCGCTCGCCCCCCGGCATCGGCGCAAGGAAATCCATCTGGAGGAAGGCGTGCTCCTCCCCGGCTTCATAGACTCGCACAGCCACCTTTCCATGTACGCGCAGTGCCGCACCCAATTTTTCTGTGATACGGCCCACGGGACCATCGGCAACCTGCTGTCCGCCTTTCGCACGCACGCCGCCACGCAGACCGACACGGAATGGATCATAGGGTATTGCTACGACGACACAGGCATGAGCGACCACCGCCACTTGACCCGCCATGATCTCGATGCGGTCAGTCAGGAGCGGCCTGTTTTCGTATCACACATCACGAGCCACATGGGGTATGCGAACACGCTCGGCCTCGCCAAGCTCGGCGTCACCGCGGATTTTTCCGTCGAAGGCGGAATGGTTGTACTCGGGGATGACGGGATGCCGGAAGGACTGCTTAAAGAGAACGCCTATTTCAAGGTATTTCAAAAGATTCCGGCCTGCCCGCCCGAGAAGCTCCCTGAGAAAATCGAATATGCGATCGCCGACTATAACCGTGCGGGATTCACGATGTTTCAGGATGGAGGCATCGGCCTCAGCAACGGCGCTCACGGCATTCTTCGCGCCTACAACCGGCTGGCCCGGGAAAAACGCATGAACGCCCGAGGCTACCTGCATTTCATGCCCAACATCATGGATGAAATGCTCGAACTCGGCACATGGAACATGCCCGTTTCCGACTATCTCTACTACGGGGGGGTGAAATCGTTTGCGGACGGCTCGATCCAGTCCCTGACCGCCGTGCTCGGGGAGCCTTACGCCTGCAAACCCGATTTTTGCGGGGATCATGTCCTCACGCCCGAACAGATCGCCGAGCTGATTGCCAAGTACCACTGCCAAGGCGTCCCCGTCGCCTTCCATGCCAACGGCGACGCCGCCATCGAATTCGTCGTGCGGGGGTTTGAAGAGGCCCTCCGAAAGTGCCCGAGAAAAGTCCCCGGAGACATGATTATCCATGTGCAGATGGCGACTGACGAACAGCTGTCCCGGCTCCATGCCTGCGGGGTCACGCCGACGTTCTTTGTCCGCCACGTCAACGTCTGGGGCGAGCGCCACGTCAACCTCTTCCTCGGCGAAGAGCGGGCCGCGCGGCTCGATCCCTGCGGTTCCTGCGTGCGCATGGGAATTCCCTTCGGCCTCCATGTCGACTCTCCGGTGCAGCCCGTGGATGCCATCCGTTCCATCCATACCGCCGTCAACCGCACAACCACGGCGGGGCGCATTCTCGGCCCTGATCAGAGGATCTCGCCGCTCGACGCCCTCAAAGCCTACACCGTCAATGCCGCCAAGTGCAGCGCACGGGATCATGCCGTCGGTACAATCGCTCCCGGATACTATGCGGATTTTGTGCAGCTTTCCGGAAATCCGCTGACCGTGCCGCCCGAGTCCATCGAAACGCTTTCCGTGCTCAAGACCATCTCCGGAGGGCGCATCGTCTACGAATCCTGAGATCATCTCCTCGGCTGCCAGCCGTTCACGCAAAGGCTGGCAGCCTCTTTTCTCCGTCCCGCGTTTGCCTCCCTTCGCCGTTTTGGGAATGTTTTTATGTCGCTCATCCTTCATGTTTTACTTTAGCTATGACGGCCTTCAGAGGCATCAGTCCTCAAAAGGGCCTCTTCACTCCATACCGCCGCATCTTGTCGTACAATGCTGATCGGCTTATACGCAGCACGGCGAGTGCTCCCCTCTTCCCTTCAATCCGCCAGCCCGACTGCTCCAGCGTCCTCTCGATATACCGTTTTTCGAGATCCGCCAGAGACGGATTTCCGGAAAACAACTCTTCGGGCATCTCCCCACCTCCCAGAGCCCCGACGCCTCGGGAAGCCTCGGTATGCTCCACCGGATCAGGAAGCGTCAGGTGTCGCCCCCCGGTCAAGACGACCGACTGCTCGATGACGTTGCGCAGCTCGCGTATATTCCCCGGCCAACTCCAGCTTTCCAGGATACGGCGGTTTTCCGGAGAAAAATCCTGAACGCATTCCCGATGATGCCAGTGCGAAAAAAAATGCAGATAGTAGCGGGCGATGGCGAGGATATCGGCCTTGCGTTCGCGCAGCGGAGGGATTTTCAGATTGATCACGGCTATGCGATAGTAGAGATCCGCGCGGAAGAGCCCCTGCCTGACCGCATGGGTGATGTCCCTGTTGGAGGCCGCGATAAGGCGGAAGTTCACGCTGATGGTCTGCGTTCCGCCCACGCGATGGAAGCAGCGCTCCTGAAGGACCCGCAGGAGCTTGGCCTGCACCCGCGTGCTGGCCTCCGTGAATTCATCCAGAAACAGCGTGCCGTTTTCGGCCATTTCCACCAGACCGGGCTTGCTGGTCATGGCTCCCGTGAAAGATCCCTTTTCATGCCCGAAGAACTCGCTCTCGAACAACTCGTCCTGAAGGCTCGCCATGTTGATGATGACAAGCCTGCCGCTCCTGCCGCTTTTCTCGTGGATGTACCGGGCCACCATCTCCTTGCCCACGCCGGATTCCCCGCAAAGCAGGATGGAAGCGTCGGTTTTCGCCGCAAGTTCCACATCGCCGAGAAACCGTTCCATCTCATCGGAAACGCAGATCATCTCTCCAGACGTATCCGCAAGCGTCTCAAGGCGCTCCGCATGACGCCGCTCCCGCTCCATGACGCGGGAACACTCCCAGGCAAGGACACGCCCGATATCTTTCAGCACATTCTCTTCAAGGACGGTGCGGACCTCCGGCAAAAAAGCCCCGACATGGCACAGCGCATAAACCCCATCGGGACGGCAGTCTATGGGAATGCCGATCAACATGCTTCCGAACCCCATCCCCCCTTCCTGCACATTGTCCAGAATAAGCGGAGCTCCCTCGGCTACGAGCTCCATGAGATCGGGCAGGGAGGCATAAGGATACGTCACTGATTCGAGCTTGCCTCCGAGAACGGCCACAAGGCGGATCGGCGCATGTGGATACGGGACATGAAAGAGGTATCCCTGCGTAGTGCCGAGGATGCGGGCCGACTCCGCCAACAAAGCCTGCGAAAAGGCCTCGAACTGTTCCCATGTCCTGTGGGGGGAAAAACTTTCACGGTAGGCTTCGAGAAGGGCCCGCGAGGAAAGATTGGCGTCCCCATGCTTGCGCATGTAGGTGGGGACCAGAGCAAGCAGTTCCTCCGGCCAAAAAAAATCCTTGAGACAATCGTACATGGGCCATGCGTCGCTCACGAGCAGCACGGCCTTTTCCTTGTCGTTGCGCCGTAACGCCAGTGAAGCCAGCGCCAGCCGCGTTTTCGCCGCCTCAAGCGGGCAGCCTATCTTTTCAAGCAGTGCGAGGCTGTCCTGATACAGGCCGAGCGCCCCATCCTCATTTCCTCCGCGCATCAGCGCGTTGCCGGACAAGCGGGCCGCAACGCCCCGCAACATACGGTTGGGCCCCCTGAGGCAGCGTTGCAGCTCCTGCTCCGCCGAATAGCAGGGAAGCGGCGGGCATCCCTGCTCCTGAAAGGCGCACAAAAGCTCAAGCAGTGCGCCTCCCAGATAAATCGGGCGCTCATACCCCTGACGCCGTGCCTCATCCAGTGCCGAATGGAGCACCTTGTAGGCCGCCTTCGGATTTCCGGACAGCATATGGTAGTAGGCGAGGTGGCGCGCATTGGTGACGCCGCTGACGATATCCACCTGCGGCGAAACGCCTATTTGCGCTATGTCCAGCTGTTCCAGCGCCTTTTCATATTGCCCCATGCGCAGATACAACGCCGCAAGCTGCCCGCGTATGGAACGGGCGAGCTGGTTGTCGCTGCGCGCGGCGAACATGCGCAGCCGCGAGAGCAGCAGCCCGGCCGCCAGCTCAAAATTCCCCCGGCAGGAAGCCGCAAAGCTCCAGTGCCTGACATAAAACATTTCGACGAGATGGTGCTCCTGCGCGCGCAGTTTCCGGCTTGCGCGGGAAAAGAGGTTCATTGCCTGTTCGTAGTTCCCCTCAATGAAATGGTAAATGCCCAGATAGGGTGCCGCCTGTTCGAACAGGTCCGGTTCTTTGAGCGCCTCAAGCGCCGCATACCCGCGGGCCATGATAGCGTGGAAACGCGGGTTCCCGTGTTCCGGCGTATTGCAGACGTTTATGGAACCGATGAGCAGGTCGAAGAGCGCCATGTCGCGTCTGTCCCCGAACTTCACGGCCAGCCCCCGCGCCCGGAAAAAGAGCCGGGCGAGCGAAGGCGTATTGCTGCCCGAGCAAACGATAAGCGGGTGCACGTCACGACAAAGACGTCGGTACCGCTTTGCCCCATCAGCACTTAACCCTCGCAAGCCTATACCCAAAAGGCTTCGATGGACGAGGCGGAGGACGAGATTGATTCCCGCCGGGCGTAAGGTGTTCATGCGGCTCAATCCCAGCCCCAACATCGTTTCCAGTGCCCCAAGCTCTTCCCCATCCGCAGACAGCCGCAAAAACGATTCGATACCGGAGCCGGAGGGCCGGGCCAGCAAAAACGAGCACGCCTCCTTGTGGGCTTGGACGCACTCCACCAGACGGAACCGGCGTTTCCTCCCGGAGGAAGGCGGACAGCCGGGGAACGCACCCCGCTCCGCTTCAGCGAGCGGGATCTGGGCAAGCTGTGCGAGCAATTCGGGGGACCATTTCCCTTCAAACAGATCCGCGAGCAACGTCCCGACAGCACTGTCCGCATACCACGCCTTTTCTTTCGCCATATCCTTCTCCTTCACCGCGGCCCATCGACCGTTCAGCCCTCGCCAACATAGCCGTCCGGAAACAATACGGCAACATACAAAATTGTCTGTTTTCAAGACAAAAAAAGAAATGCGGATTTTCCCTTT
>OOCB01002479.1_pt1 | contig 20908 bp, 19 predicted proteins | sample 1671351 | NCBI WGS metagenome assembly OOCB01 (sample SAMN06348148, study PRJEB24527) | human gut metagenome | biome: human gut; feature: ankylosing spondylitis patient; material: feces | host: Homo sapiens | place: China | collected 2015-10
CTATCTAACATACATCAAAAAGAGGTAAGATAACACCCTCTGCAAAAAAGGTATCGTTATCTTACCTCAACAAAATTCGTACCCGAATAACCGTCGTCATAAAAATGGCGAATGTTTCTCAGCCCTTTCTGACGGGCATATTCTTCGAGGTATTTTTTTTGGTTCTGGATGGAGTTTGATTCCCCGGCCTGTTCATCGTCCCTTGACAGACGCTCATACAGGGCTGTGATTTTGATTTCTTCCTTCTTAGCCACGGTTTTGACCTCCCTTCTTCAAAGAAATCTTCGTTTGTGAAACGCTCCTTTTTTCTATCCTCTTATAGTGTAACCGTTGGGTCAAGCACCACAAAAGAGGTGTTGCATTGCATAGCGTTAGGCTTACAGAAAAAGCGTGTTTTGCCTGCACCAGAGCCGCCGCAGACTAAGATATTGAGATTTCGGCGGTGCTTTTTCCCGTCCAGACCAATGCGGACATTCTGGGTCAGCAGCTTGTTCTCGGACGGGTCTTTATCCCGATACTTTTTGTTCAGCGCATCGGCGTTGCCCCATTTTGCAGAGCCGTGTTCCTCACGCCTGCGGTAGTTCCTGCGTGTGGAGAAATAAATGCCGATAGCCATACCGTATGCGGCTAAAAAAATAAGGACAGTCTTTACGCTGTCCTCACATACGGTTATGGCAAAGGGACTTCCCATAGCATCGGTCAGTCCTCGGATGATTTCTACAATACCGCCGCCCACATAAGGGGCGGTCAGCAGAGCAAGCCATACGACAGGAACGACGCCGCAGGCGGAAAGGATTAGGCTCGTCTTTTTGTCGTTATCGTTCCTCATTGCACCTGCAATGCACGACCTTGAATTTCTTTGTCGGGGCGTGTGCTACCTTGCTAATCAGCTCGTCAACAGGCTCGGTGGGGCGTTCCTCCTGTAACTGCCGTGTACGCAGGGTGTTGAGCGCATTGATAACGATATTTTTATCGTACTTATCAAGTGCGATATGGTATCGTTCTTCTCTCATAGGCTGTACCTCCGTTTATCGTTCCTGTTCCTTGCTTTTGGCAGGCTTGTTCTTTTCCATACTCTTATACATTTCGCTCTGGATTTCACCCAGAACATCACGCATAGAGCCAAGCTCTCCCTTGAAAGCCTGCGTATCCGTTTCCGTAAGCTCTTTCGGAAGTCTGGAAAAATTAAAGCCTCTGGTATCAACGCCGTATCGGGAGCTTACCATATACGCCACGCAGTAGGATTTGAACTCGGACGCTTCTCGGTTTTCGTTATGCTTAAAGTCAAAAACCGCCGCTGACACTTCCTTTGCCATACTCACGAAAAGCTGTTCCTCGTTAAGACCCGTGCGGATAAAAATGCTTTGCTGTTCGCTGTCGTAGTAGGCAGGCATTTCAAGGTCTGCAACAGGTACAAAAGGCACGGGGCTTGCGTCAATGAGTGCCGACACAAGCTCACGCATAGATTTCTTTTCCTGTGCTTCCTGTCTGTCCTTTGCAGAGGTTTCGGAAATGTCATAGACCTCTTTTGCGTTGTAGCCGACCGCCTTAGAGCCATCCCCACGGGTGTATTCCTTGCTCGGCTCAAGGATAACGACTTTCTGTGCGTCCTTATTCACATAGACACGGCTTTGCTTCCAAGCGGCTTTTTCTTTAAGCTGCGTTGCTTCTGGCATCTGTGCCGATACCAGAATGGCATTGTTTACAGAATAGCGGTCAAACCGTCCTTGCACATCAAGATACTGACGGAAGCTGTCGCCGCTACTCATCATTTCGGAGCAGGTGTTGTCAATCAGCTCATAGGCTTCTTTGCGCTGTGCCTGCTTCTGGGCAGCCCATTGCTCTTTGTCAAACGGCTTGCTGCCGCCGCTGAATACATCATAGATACTCATACTTGTTTACCTCGCTTCTTTGGATTTTTTGTGTTTCTTTTTTCTCTGGGGCTGTTTGTGTTCGGTCTTGCCGTTGGCACTCTTAGCCCTGTCGGAAGCTCCGCTTTTGTCCAGGGCGGAAGTGCCTTTGTCCGCTTCCTGTTCTTTGCGGCTCTCCTTGATTTTCCGCAGTTCCTCTTTGACAGAAGGTTTTTCCTTAGTCATAGTAGCCCCCTCTGCGGATTTGCTTTGCTTCTCTGAGGTAGGCTCGGACTGAGGGGATTTTTCGGTCTTTGCCACCGAGGGGTTTGGGGCGTTTTCCTCCTTGCCGACAGGCTTACCCATAAGCTCGTCAAGCAACTTGTCCTTTTCTGCCTTTTCGGGTGTTGTGATTTCTGGCTCTGGCTGTCCGTTCTTTTCGTCTTTGGATTTCTCCGCTTCGGTTACGATAGAAGCGGTGTCCACCGACGCAAGGTGGAAGCGCTCCACGATACGGCTGATTTTCGATGCGTCCTCCGCACGGGCGATAACATCGACCTCTGCATTAGGGTCGTTATTCTTGCGGTCTGCAAGGACGCAATAAAGAACGCCGTATTTTTTGGCTTCCTGCGTGAATGTTTTGAGGTCGTCGTTTTTCACGGTAAAGACCTTCAGCTCTTTTCCAGAGCGCAGCATTGAGGAAAGCCGTGCCTTGCCTTTGGTTTTCTTTTCTTCTTTCAGAATGGAATACAGCAGGATAGCGATATTTTTCGCTCCTGCGCCTGTGATTTTGGCAGCGACCTCAAAGCCCTCCAAGCTCATTCGGACGATTTGTTCTGCCGCTTCGCCGCCTGTGTTCATTCTTTGTCAGCTCCTTTCTTTGCTGTTCTTGTTCATCTGCCCGTATCGCTGCGAGTTTTTCTTTAAGGGTGTCGCTACGGGCGGCGATACCCTCGCAAAGTTTAACCTCCTTTCGCAGAATACTAAGGCGTTTGGAAATATCGGACAGCTCTGCCTTGACCTGTGATTTTGTGTCCTCGTCCTTTGCGGAACGGGATTTGGAGTAAAGCTCCTTGCGCTTTTCAAGCAAGGCGGACATTTCCGTTTCCAACAAACCTTTGTATGACAAAAGCTGCTGTGCCGTATCAATGTGATTTCGACAAAGCAGCCTTGTTTCTTTTGCTATGGCTTCCATTTTCATAAGGTCGTCCTTTAACAGATAATGAAGCCGAGCGTAATTCTGTTTTTTGTTCTTCGGCAGGATACCGAGCTTGTAGCAGTAATGGAGATAAAGTCCACGCAAGCCGCCGATTTTCTTAATATCCGAAAGCGCCCCTTTGACCCGATAGACCTTAACCTGCTTCGGTGGGGCGGTAAATCGCTCAAACCTTACGGCATAAGAGTTCTGGCTGATGCGCTCCGTTATTCTGTCGTTGGTATAATCCTCTCCGAGCTTATAGAGCCGCTTCGGTCTTTGCCAGCCTTTTCCGATAATCGTCCAATACTTGCGATTAGGGTCAAAGCTCACACGGTAGCCCATATCTGCCATAATGCGGTCAAAGTCTTTCAGCGTGTAGGATTTTGCAATCGCTTCATCAACTGCTTGCCTTGCCACATTATCTCTTGTGGGTCGTCCTTGTTTTTCCGCTTGATAAAGAGCATAGGGCTTTTTCCTGCCGCTTGGGTGTTCAATAACGGACAGAGCATACTCACGGCAAAGCTCATCGGAGTGCTGACGAAGCAGGCGCAAATTTGCCTTGTTGTCGTGATAGTGCTTGCCGTCCGCAAAGGAAACGGAGTTTACTACAAAGTGGTTATGCAGGCACTCGGTGTTGAGGTGGGTGGCAACAATGACTTGAAATCTGTCGCCCCACATTCTCTCGGCAAGTCTAACCCCGACCTCGTGCGCCTGTTCTGGCGTGACCTCGCCAGACTTGAAGCTTTGGAATCCGTGATAACAGACAATCTCGCTTCTGTCGTTCCATTGGGATTTAGCAATCATCATTTCATCTCTTGCGGTAGTCGGGTCGCAGTTTACGCCCGTGACAAAGAAACGCTGTTCGGTCTTATCCTTATTGGTGGCGTACTCCATTACATCGACCATCGCCTGTAAATCAGCTTCGGTGTATTTGGGGTTGGCGGTTTTTTCGGGATTTTCTGCGTAGTCAATCGGGTGGTCGAGCCTGCCACGCACATCCCATATCTCACAGACCGCCATTAAGATACCTTGCAGGGCAGCAGATACCTCTTGCGAATTTCGATTTGAAACTCGTGCCATTTCCTCGCTTCCTCTCGGAGCATCGGCGTGTCGATAAAGCCGAGGGCGTTTGCCTTGACCGCAAGCTGATTGATACGGTTGCCGATAGCCGACAGCTCACGCATCATTTTATAGAACTCTGGGTCGGGCTTCTCGCACAGGCGGTATCCCTTTACCGTTTCTCTGAGGAATGCTTCTTTTGAGCGACCCGATTTTCGCACAAGCTCGTTAAGCTGCTCGGCTTCTTCCTCAGTCAGACGGAAAAGTATCTGCACATTTCGTTTTCGCATTTTTCACTTCCTCTCTCTCGGACAGACGGTTTATCTGCAAACAGCACATAATCGCAACGCCCGTCAGCCCACCGAGCATTATGCCGATGATAAAAAATATAAACTCACTCATTTTCAAACTCCTTTCTGTTTTCACGGGGTATTAGGGGCAGCCCCCTAACAAGCGGAATTTGGTTAGCCAAATTCAGTGCTTGGTAAGACATATCATTCTTCGCACTCGTCCTCATACAGACATTTTCCGCACACGGGGCAGAAGTACGGACAGTCCGAACAATCATCTTCTTCGGACAATTCTTCCTCATCGGTATCGTCAAGACCGTCCTCGCTATGCTCGGTAATATCGGCTTCGCCGCAGACAAAATCCTCATCGGAAAACTCGATAAGGTCGGTATCAAAGAGAATGATTTTGACTTTCTCCGCCGCCTGTTCGGGGCTGTCGGCGCAAACGGAAACGGTCTTTTCGTAGTGGGCGGTAAGGGTCACATCATAGTTTTTCAATCGTCATTTCCTCACTTTCGTTCTTAAATTTGGGGTCTGTTTGGCTGTCTTTTTTTCAAAAAACTGTTACACAATCAACGGATATCACTCCTTTCACGGACGGGCTTTTGCCTTGAAAGCCCCAGATAGGACATTAAAAAATCGTTGACATCCTTGCCGACAGGCGGCGGAGAATCAACAATTTCATAGTTCTTTTTCAATAATTCGGTTAAGGCGGCAGTACACAGCCTGCCCGTTTTGTCATTGTCAAGGTGCAAAACAACGGTCTTGATTTGCGGATTTTCTTTGAGATAAGTGGACAGCGCAATGGGAACTTTGCTCTCGCTCAGCTCCTTTTTTGGCTGATATACGCCCGACAAAGAGAGCAGATTTTGTGTCCGATAGTCCTTGCCCTCGCATTTGAGATAGGTCGCATAGGACAGCAAATCAATGGCTGCTTCAAATAAATGCACCGTGTTTATCGGCTCTTTTGCAAGCAGTCGGAACGAATATCGCTTGTCACTTCCCGAAGCGTCCTGCTTGAAAGTGCTGCCGAGCGTGCTGCGCAAGGCTGCATACTTTGGCGTTCCGTTTTTATCCTTGCCCACAAAAACGGCATTGTGATAATCGGCACTTTCGTAAATCGTACCGTCTGCAATGCACTCCTGTATGAGCTGATAATCTATACCACGCCCGAAAAGATACTGCATTACTCGGTTACAATCCCTGTGCTTCGGCGGTAATAGCAGAACTTTCGGCTCGTCTTTTTTCGGCGTTTGCGGCGGTGTCCATTCAACCGCACCGCCCGTCAGCGCTTCGACGGCTTCTACAAATCCGTAATCCTTGACCTTGATAAGATAGTCAAGGGCGGAAACACCGCCGATACCTCTCGACCACCAATACCATTTGCCATTGGAAATCTTTAAGCTGTCGTGTTCTCTGGTGCAGTAAACGCTGCCGCCGACACGCACCAGATTGTTCGGCTCATAAGCTCTGAGATAGGAGAGCAAGTCCATTTGCCGTGCCTGTTCGATAACCGCAGGGTCAAGCTGCACATAGGGTCTGCTGCTTCTCATTCAATCAAATCACCTCCAGAAATAGAAAAAGCCGAGCGATTTTCGTTTAGTGAAAACCACTCGGCTATGTAAAAGCGGCATCAGCTTTTCGCCAATGCCGCCGTTCTCGGTTATAAAATGCCTGCTTTTTTCAGATAACCCACGCTGTCATAGCAGCCTCGGAAATAAATTGCTTCCTGCTGCATATCGCAGAGCCTTGCCCGAAGCTCCAGAATTTCTATCAGCGCCGTACATTCCTGCTCGGATAAATCGCTTGATTTCTCCGTATCGAACACCGCCATCACTTTCGGATACTGCCTGTAAAGGCTCTCTATCTTTTCCTCTATGGAACGGTATTCGGAATTGGTTTCTCGCAGCTTGGATATGACGGAGCTTAGATATTCCTCGAAAATATTGCTGTGCGCATCGACAAAGGTTTCAAATTTGAAATTATCCAGCACGGTTTTCACCTCCGATTTAATACTTCTTGTACCTATTATACTGCCCCAAAAAGGTCATTACAAATATACAAACAGCATTATCTCTCTCGATTTGCACATTTTCTTTCGGGTTGTTCCTCGCTCTGGTCTGGCTCGGTGTCCATAACGGAACGGTCTTTCTCATTCAGATTAAGCTCGATATTGAGAGCGTTCAGCCGTTCCGTCTTTTCCCGCAGCTCATCTTCAAAAGCAAACGGCTTTTCAACCTCTGCTTTTGCAGTTTGGAGCTGCTCGACGGTTTCCGTCCGTTTTGTCTTTGCGACATCCAATTTTACAGGGATTTTCGCAAGTTCATTTTCAATCCGGGTCAGATTGCCGAGTGCATCGCTGCCTAACTCCACCTTGTGCTTTGCTTTTCCGCAAAGGTTTAGGCAGTAATGGGTGTTGAGCATATCATAATAAACCTCCATTCTGAAACCACGGTAGCTGCCGATTTCCACGGGATTTGCAAGAGTATTTTCCTTGCATACGGCAAGGAGCATTTCGCCTGCGGCTGCTTTCTCGGTAAGGGTCACGCCTTTTATGGTCATTGGACAGAACTTGTCCTCACCCTGCGGCTTGTGCTGCTCGGCAAGAGCCTTGTCACTTTCGTAGCTCGCAATGCGTTCCTCATACTCCTTTATGGTCTGCGGATAGAATTTGAGTATCCTGTCCTCAAGGTCGTAATGCTCGGACAGATAGCTTTGTTTGAGCACACGCAGCTTCGATACCTGTATATCCAAGTCCATTTTCTCCTTGAAACGCTCGTCGCCTGTGGCAAGCATTTTAACCTCGGCAAAGGACAGCGCAACCTCGTCCACATCTTCGGCAGAACGGACGGGGCTTTTGCTCGTCATTATCTGGCTGATAAATTTCTGCTTGCTCTCTACCAACTGATAGAGGTAGGCGTCAAAGGTCTGCTCGGTAACATAGCGATAGACCTCAACCTCTGGGAACATATTGCCTTGCCGTTCAATGCGTCCTTGCCGCTGTTCAAGGTCGCTCGGTCGCCACGGACAGTCCAAATTATGAATGGCTTTGAGTCTGTCTTGCACATTCGTACCTGCTCCCATTTTCGGGGTAGAGCCTAAAAGAACACGCACTTCGCCGCTTCTGACCTTTGCAAACAGCTCCTTTTTCTGTGCGTCGGTAGTCGCTTCGTGAATAAAGCGTATCTGCTCCGCTGGGATACCCTTGTCGGTCAGTTTCGTCCGTATATCATCGTAGACATTGAAAGTGCCGTCGTTTTTAGGCGTTGACAGGTCGCAGAATACAAGCTGCGTCGCCCGTGTATCGGCATTTTCCGCCCAGATACGGTACACATTATCCACGCAGGCGTTGACCTTGCTGTTTTCAAAGTCTGGCAGCATCGGGTCGATTAGCCTTTGGTCAAGTGCCAGCTTGCGCCCATCATTTGTGATTTTCAGCATATTGTCGATATACGGCTCTACAAGTCTGTCACGGACTTTCTCGGCTCTCTTGCGAGGGAAGCAACCATTTCCGTTTGGATTTCGCTCGGAGCGACCTTGATATTGCGGTAATTGACCTTTGGCACGGGGAGCTTCAGCATATCGGCAGTCTGAATGTCGGCTACCTCACGGAACATCTGCATCAGCTCTGGCAGGTTGTGAAACTTGGCAAACCTTGTTTTCGGGCGGTAGCTTGACCCCTCTGGGGCAAGCTCCAGAGCCGTTATGGTTTCTCCGAAGGTGGAAGCCCAACTGTCAAAATGCTGCAAACCATTCCGTACCAAAGTGTCGTACTGCAAATATCTCTGCACCGAGTACAGCTCCACCATAGAATTGCTGACGGGCGTACCCGTTGCGAAAATCGTTCCTCGGTTGCCAGTGATTTCGTCCAGATAGCGGCACTTCATAAAGAGGTCGCTTGACTTCTGGGCTTCGGTCTGGGCGATGCCACCCACTCTGCGCATCTTGGTATAGAGGTACAAATTCTTGTAAAAATGGCTCTCGTCAATGAACAGACGGTCAACGCCGAGCTGTTCAAAGTCGATTACCGTATCCTTGCGCTTGGTATCATTGAGCTTGTCGAGCTTTGCTTTGATACCTTTGCGGGTTTTCATAAGCTGCTTGACCGTGAATTGTTCGCCTTTGGAAGCCTGCACATCTTCAATACCTCGTTCTATATCAAAGAGCTGTTTTTCCAACTGCATTTTCTGGCGTTCCACGCTCATCGGGATTTTTTCAAACTGACTGTGTCCGATGATGACCGCATCGTAGTCACCTGTGGCAATGCGCCCGCAGAACTTCTTGCGATTGCCCGTTTCAAAATCCTGTTTGGTCGTAACAAGAATATTGGCGCTCGGATAGAGCCGCAGATATTCGGAAGCCCACTGACCGACAAGGTGATTGGGGACAACAAACATTGATTTCTGGCAAAGTCCGAGCCGCTTGCTTTCCTGTGCGGCGGCTACCATTTCAAAGGTCTTGCCTGCGCCTACCTTGTGGGCAAGGAGCGTATTGCCGCCGTAAAGAATATGGGCGATAGCGTTTACTTGGTGCGGTCTTAATGTGATTTCTGGGCTTATACCGCCGAAAGTGATATGACTGCCGTCATACTCACGGGGACGGATACAGTTAAAAGTGTCATTGTAATAGCGAACAAGACGGTTTCGCCGTTCTGGGTCGTTCCATATCCAATCCGCAAACACCTGCTTGATGGCTTCCTGCTTTGACTGTGCTGCCGTCGTTTCCTTGGCATTGAACACCGCTTTTTTGTTGCCGTGTTCATCATACACATAGTCAAAAATACGGACATCACGCAGGTTCAGAGTATCCTCAATAATGCGGTAGGCAGAAGCCCTCTTTGTACCGTAGGTGCTGTTTGCCTTGACATTATCGAAGTCGGAGCTTTTGTTCTCAATAAACCAATCGCCGTTAAACTCGGTGTAGCGCACCTTGATTTTTCCTCTGGCGTACTGCGACGGAGTAAGCAGCTCCATAACAAACTGCTGAATATCCTCCTGCGGTATCCAAGTCGTTCCCAGACGGACGGAGATTTCGGCAGCGGACAGGTCTTTCGGAATGACCTGTTTTAAGGCTTCCACATTGACCGCAAGCTCTGGGTCGTCCTTTGCCGCCGCCTGTGCAATAATGAGCTTCGTGCGGACATTGCCCGACAGATACTCGTCTGCGGCTGCATAGGAAACAGGCTCGGAGTTCGGCACTTTGAAGATAACGCCGTGCAAATCCTTGACAAGCTCGGCTTGCGTTTTGCCCGTAAGCTGTTCCATATAGGGCAAATCAACACGGGCTTTCTCTCCGATGGATAGGGCGAGGGCTTCGCTCGATGTTTCAACCGAGGTTACTTCACGGTGCGGCTTGATAGTCCGTTTCGTAAACATATCCGCTTTCCGCTTGAAATTGCCCTCATCATCAAGCACTTCCAGAGAACACAAAAGGAAATAGCTCTCGTCCGACGCAAAAGCAAGATAATTCCCTCGGCTGTTGATAAGACCGTATTTTTCGGTATAACTGTCGTACAGGCGGTTTAGGTTTTCCTGCTCGGTGCGTATCATTTCCTCTGGATAGTCCTCGGTCTGATACTCAATAAGCCTGCGTACACAATCCCGTATTTCTATAAGTCCCTTGATACGGTTTTCCGCCGTCATTGATACGGTGGCAGGGGTCATACGGTCATTCTCTCGGAAATAAACCTTGCCGTCTACCAGAGCGAATGAGAAGTTGCGTACATTCGGGTCGGCAGGAATTGATGTGTCCTGTTCGTCGGAGATTTGGTCTATCTCATTATCAAGCTCTGTGATTTCACCGTTTATCCTTTGAACGGCATCGTGAAGCAGCTCGGACAGAGATTTATCCTCATAGGCTTTGCAGACAGGCTCTGATTTCCCGAAGCGTGTACTTTCAAGCCGCATTTGTCCAAGCACCATTTCTGGATGCTGAACAAAATAGCTGTTCATCGTAACGCCGTTCTCGTCTGTGTCCAGATACACCCAATCTGGCTCAACATCAATTACACGGTCACGCTTTTGCAGAATGAGAATATCGCTTGTGACCTCTGTGCCTGCGTTGGCACGGAAAGTGTTGTCTGGCAGACGGATTGCACCTAACAGCTCGGCTCTCTGGGCAATATACTTTCTTACCTCTGGGCTTGCTTTGTCCATTGTTCCCTTAGAGGTAATGAACATCACAACGCCGCCGGCACGGACTTTATCAAGCGCCTTTGCAAAAAAGTAATCGTGTATGAGGAACTTCTGGGCGTTATATCGGCTGTCATTCACACGGATTTCTCCAAAAGGCACATTGCCGATAACCACATCAAAATGGTCGTCTGGAAGCTTTGTTTGCTCAAAGCCCTCTATGGCAATATTGGCTTTTTGGTAGAGCTGCTTTGCGATTTTACCTGTCAATGGGTCTAACTCTATGCCGTGGAGCTTTGAGCCTGCCATACTTTCGGGCAACAAACCGAAGAAATTACCCGTACCGCAGGAAGGCTCCAAGATGTTGCCCTGTGAGAAACCCAAACGGTCGAGCGCTTCATACATTGCCTTGATAACAACGGGCGGCGTATAAAAGGCGGTCAGCGTTGACTCCATAGCGGCGTTGTATTCTTTTGGGGATAGGGTCGCATACAGCTCCTTAAACTCATCAGCCCAAGCCGCATTGTGTTCGTCAAACGCCATAGACAAACCGCCCCAACCGACATACCGAGATAGGATTTCCTGTTCTTCGGGTGTGGCAAGACGGTTTTCGATTTCAAGCTCGTGCAGAAGATTGATTGCCGCCATATTACTGCGGAACTTTTCTTTTGCTCCGCCTACGCCGAGCGTGTCATCGGTAATGCGGAAATTGTGACGGTCAGCAAATAAAACGGCTGGAGCTTCCGTCTTTTCTTCGGGTGGTAATTCGGCTTCTGCCTGTTCCAAAAGGCTTCGGATATAGCCGATTTTCTCCACTCGGTTAATCGGAAAGCCTGTGCTGTTCTGAGAAGTGATGTCACGCAGGGACACATCGCCGCTTATCCTGCCGACGCTCTCCACAACATATTTGCGGTTGTCTATCGTGATTTCTTTGCCGATAAGGTCGGCGTTGTCCTGTGTGGGAACGGGATCTAAACCTTGTTTAGCCCGTTCCACATACAGCCATTCCTCGGCTTCCTTGTCGGCAACCGCTTTCTTGACTGCTGCCAAGCCCTCATTTGCCGCTTCTTCTGTGGGATAGGTCAGAATTTTACCGTAATCATCGGCGTAATATTTCTCTCGGACATTATCCCAGATAGCATAAACATCTTCGGGGTCGGGAAACGCATCCGAGGTCATCAAAATCTCAAAGCGTTCCTCTTGCGGCTCGGATTCATATTCCGAAGCAACCCTTTCCGCATAGGCAATCATCTCATCTGCCGCAGACGGTTGTTCGGGTTCTTCGGCTTTTCTGTACCAGTCGCTTTCGGTAGCCATAATCTCGGCAAGGAGCTTTTCGTCATCTGGCGTCAACTCGGTATTCTGCTCCAAGAATGGGATAAATACATCACGCCCCAAGCGCAGACTTTCCATCCGTTCTCGGTAATAATCCTCGCCCTGTCGCTTCCATTCGGGGATAAATGGGCATTGCGGCGACAGGCAGTAATCATAATAATTCTTGATATAGGCGATAAGGTTGCCCTCGCCGTCGCCAATATCAAAGCGCCCCTCATAGTGAAAGTCCTCGCCGCCGACGGTAGCGGTAATCTCAAAATCTGTCTTGTGATACCAACCGATTTCCTTGCTTTCACGCTCTCGGTGCTGCTTTTCGTCCAGAATACCGAGCAGCTTGTTTCCAAGGGCAAAGCTCAAATCCGTATAACGGTCATTAAGCTGCCTGTCGTAAAAAGCAGGGTGTTCGGAAAAGCCGATAGAAAACTGTATTCTGTCTGGTTTTTTCTCGGACGGTGTTTCTGCCTGCTGCTTCTCGGTCACGACAACTTTCAGATGGTCATTTGCAGGATTTTCCTTGAGCTTTTCCTCAAAATCCTCTCGGCTGTATTCCTTGCCGAATAACGGAAACTCTGCATTTCGGAGCGACACGGCGTTTTCATCAAAATCTGCGATTTCGTACTTATCTGCGCCGATATACACCACATCGCCCTCGTTGTAGAGATAGCAAAGCGGATGCAACTCCCGCAATTCTTCGGAAAATTTCCACGCATTGCTGCGGCTGAAAACCGATGTCGTTTTCCATTGTATCTGGGCAAGAAAATCAAGTAACTGTTGAACGGTAGCGGGGTCGGACAAGTGCTGTTCCATTTGCTCAGCCGTAACATCGGCAAGGTCGGAACGCTCTACATTGAATAACAGGTCTTTTTCGTACCCGTCCAAGTCACAGATAAAGTCCGACAGTCGCATAGCAAGGGTATCCCGTTTGTCGGTAGGCGGCAGGTCACGATGAGCGTCGATAAAACGCTGCCTTGCCATTTTTCTCTGGGCGTCAACCTCATATTGGGGAGCTGACACGCTCTCCAGATAATCGGCATAATGGTCTTTTTCTTTCGGATTGAGATAGCGGTTTGCCTTTATCAGCTCACGCAGCCGCTTTTCAACCTTAGACCAACTGAGCCGCAAGTCTGGGTTTGTATATGACCCGTGCTTTCCAATGCCAATGCCTTTGCCGTCGTGCCATTCGCCGCCTTTTGTTCCATCGGGGTAAAGGTGCGTTCCGCCGCCTATGCCGTATTCCTTTTTGAGAAAAGCGATATTACTTTTGCTGTCATCATATTTCTGAAACTGACGGTAGATACGGTATTTCCCGTCTTGAAAACCGCTTCCTCTTGTCAGAACAGAGTCAATATCTTCCTGTGAAACGGCAAAAGCAGAGGATTTTTCGTCCTCTGCTTCGGCTATCATTTCGATTTGTTCCTCTACGGTAGGAAGATTGACCTTGACCTCATCTGCGTTGGCAACGCTTACTTGTAAATCAGCTCGGTCATAATCACTTCCTCCGCTTGACTGCGGATGTTGTTCATTCTCTGTACCCACTGCATCGGGGCTTTCTCTTTCAGCTCCTCCGTCACGCCCTGTTCGGCTGAAAGCTGCTTCGTCAGAAGCTCCAACCTGTGGAGAGCCGTCTGTTCGGTCTGATACAGATACTCGTTCAGTTTGCCCGATGTCAGCAGATTGAGATAGGTCACTCGCTTGTGCTGTTCCAGATAGCTCCTGTGCATCTGTGCGTATCTGCCAAGCGGAATTTCTTGCTCGGTCGGTAATGTCAGGTCGGGAATAAGATAATCGCCCTGTCTGCTGTAAGTGATTGCGTTCATTATTTTCGCTCCTTTCGGGTTGTATTCTGCCTTTATTATATTGGCTTTTGCTTTCTGGTACAAAGGTGCGATTTGTGCCTTTCTCCGCAATTTGCAGATTTTGTATCGCAAGAGAAATTTCCTTGAGAGCCATTTCGGAAATATCGCTTGTGGCAATGCCGAGGGCGTTGATGGTCGCAGGTGTATTGAAATTGATAATGCCCTCAAAATCCTCTCGGTCAAAATGCTCGCTTGTATCCAGACCGCAGCGGCTCATCAGCATAAATGCAACGCTGTTTGTTACCAAACGCCTGTAACAGACCTCCACATTAAAGTCGTCCAATTCCTCCAAGAAGCTGTCCCTTGTGAAGCCTTTGAGCTGAGAGAAATAGTCTTGCAGATTATCCTCAACGGCGTTCTTTGCCGTTTCCGTTAGGGCAGAAGCAAGGTCGGTGCTTTCCGTATTGCCAAACCTGTCGGAGAGCCTTTCGATAACAGCCTGCTCGTATCGTCCGTTCATCTGCCATATCGGGACGGGGCGGCTGCCGTAATATCCGTCGTGCGTGTCCGAAACATCAAAATAATATTTAAGGGTATTCCTGCGACCCTTCGGGTCGAAAACGGCAATGCCCTTACTGTCTTTGTTTACCCAACGCTTAAACCGCTTGTTCCAAGTGTCAAGCTCTGCAACAGCGATAGCGTCGGGGCGTTGTGCATAGATTAAAAGCTGTTCATCAAAGCGGCATTTATAGTTGCGGCAAGCAGCAGCTAAAAAGCTCTGCCACGCCTGCGGATTTTTTGCAACCGCAATACCTGTGCGCCGATACAGCTCCGTAATTAGCTGATACTTCGCAGCCATTGAATTTGCACCTCCTTATTCTGTTTTTGTTATTCGGTCTGTCTTATTCATCGGCAGCACCGCCGAGAAAGGAAATGACCTTGTTCGCTTTAATGCTCTTTTGCAGGTCGTTGATAAGGGCAATGTCCGCAACCGTGATACCCTGCATAGAGAGAATATCATCCATAGTCATAGCGGAAATTGCTTTTTCATCGGTAAAGCCTGCTTCCAAAACCTTGTTCAAGACTTTGACGGCTTTCTGATTAACAGCCATATTGCAATCCTCCTTTATCGTTCTAAAACCTCGCGTTTAGCTGCTTTTTCCTGCGCCTTGATTTTAGCAAGTGCTTCCTTTGCCCAATCGGGCATACATTCGGGCTTGATTTCGCCAAGCACATCGTACCTTTCCCATCTGGCTTGTTCGCCTGTGGCAAGGCAAGTGCCGAACACTGCCCGACCTCTGCCGCCGATAGCTCCGTTTCCTCCGTCAGCCAACACAAGCTGATAGGCGGGGTGCTGATATTCATAGCGTTTCGGCTCGGAATTGATAACGACGACCTTGCCCACAATGTTACGCATACCGTCATCGTGGATACAATGCTCCTTTGTAAACACGGTCTTGTCAAAGGAGAATTTGGCAAGCTCCGCTTTGGTGCGGTCAATCTGCGACTGTACTCGGTCAACAAAAATCTGCATTGCTTCCAGATAATCGTCCGAAGCGATACCCTCTGTCGGCCACGCCGCTGACAGAGGGTTGTGGTAATCGCAGCAGCACACCATAAAGGGATACGGGTCTTTTTTGTTTACGCCGAACACGACCTCTTTATCTCCGATATAGATGCTCTGGATAATCTCGTAATCACCGAGTTTTCTCTTTTCCTCACTCATTCGGCTACTCCTTTCGTTCTTTTTTCTCTTTCTGCTCATCTAAAATCTTTCGGATACAGACATCGCAGAAAATAACAGACCCGTCCTTATATCGGGGGTAAGGACAGGTCTTGCAGTCATATACCTTTTTATCGCTCACGGTCATCACGGCTTTTCTGGCTTTTATCGGGCTGATTGTAGGGCATACGGCACTCCCGCCGATAGCGTTCATTTAGCTTCTTTCTTGCTTCGGACAACTGATTGCAGTAATATCCCCAGAAATAATCCAAGCCGTTTTTGCAGTACCAACACACATAGGGGTTGGGGGCTTCGGGGTTATGACCGATGACAAGCTCACTACTCCCGATAGTATGGCTCTCTATGATTTCATAACCGCTGTTTATCCGTTTTTCCTCCATTTTGCACCTCATTCCTTTGCGTATTTGCGATACGCTTTTTCGCCTGCGGCACGAAGCCGCCTTACACGGGCGTTTCCCATAAGCTCTGGATATTGCGCCTGTAATTTACGGCGTGTTCTGCCGACGCTCTCAAAGCTCGGCAATCCCAGATATTTATACTGAATCATTACCTCGGCAAATGACATAGCCCCTGTATCTTTCAGACAGCCGTTGCAGACTTTCAAATAAAGCAGCATATCGTCGTTTCGGGCTTCCTCGTCCTTTTGTAGAACAGCTCTGACCTTATCCTCAATGGTTTTGAGATTTCTCATAGATTCACCTCCACAAACAGCAAAGGGGCGGCATTTTCAGCCGCCCCAACGCTTGTTACTTCTTTCTATTACGGATATTCAGCCATACCGCAGCGCCTACAATAAACACCACAAGCACGATTGCAATAATGGTCTTTGCTTCCATAAATCAGTCCTCCTTTTTCTTTTTCTTAAAGCCCACGAAGCCAAGAACGCCTGCACCAAGAACAGAAGCAGCCGCAAGGCTTACCCACAAGGCAAGATTAAAATCATCGCCCGTTTTCGGGGTGTCACGAAGCTCGTTGTGCATCTCAACGATAGTGGTAGCACCGACCTTGACCGTAGCCTGCTTGTCGGCGGGCAGGATATATCCTGCGGAAACGCTGTCATTTACCTCGGATACGGTGTATTCGCCAATTCGCAGACCCTCAATATAAATCTCGCCGTTTTTGTCGGTCTTAAAGGTCTGGTCATAGCCGTCAGCTCCCGTTACACGGAATGAGAAGCCCTCAATCTTACCGTCGGAAGAAGTCTTTACGATTTTAAGAGAGCCTTTCTGCGCCGCATTGACAAAGCCCACGCCTGCCTCGTTTTCAACGATATAGGTCTTGCCGTTTTCCTCGATGGACACGGAATACACATTCTCGTCAAGCACAAAGCCTGTCGGCGCAGTTTTCTCACGGACAAGGTATTTTCCGTAGCGAAGCTCCTTCATCTGATAAACGCCGCCGTCAAGCTCGGTCATTGTTCCGAGCAGTTTATCGTCGTTATCCAGCTTGCCGTCACCGTTGGTATCGGCATAGACCTCAAACTCTGCACCTGTGAGCTTGTTATCGGGGTAGTCCTTATCGACCTTAGTCAATTCGATATTGCCCTTAATGAAGTAGTTGACAAGCTCGATTTCCACGACCTCATCAACCGCACCGATTGCGACCGTGATTTCTTCCTCGGAGAGTACAAAACCTGTCGGGCTTTCGATTTCACGGATTACCCAAGTTCCATACGGCACTTTTTCAAAAGAAAAGCTACCGTCAGCAGCCGTAACGGTAGTCTGGATAGCGTTTTCTGTTGTGAATTTCTCTGTGCCTGTCTTGAAAATGCCGATAACCGCACCGCCGAGAGCGTTTCCGTCCTCATCGGATTTCTTGCCGCTTACAGAGCCGTAAATGATGTCGTTCTCAATGGCTTCGCCGCCGTTGGCTGTGATGTGGACGGTAGCCGTTTCCTGTCCCGCATACTCGAAAGCAACGGAATATTTCTGCCCGTTCAAGATATATGCGGAATTGGTCGCAAGCTCTTTTACATAGTAGCTTCCGATAGGCAGGTCTGTTTTGACCTTACCGCTTCCGTTCCCGTCAAGAGAGATAATCTCAATCAGCCCGTCGGCAGGGATAACCGTGCCGTCTGCCGCAGTCAGTTCCTTTTCCGCATACAAGCCAAAGGTCACATCAAAGATTTCGCCGTTCTTGCCGATGCCGTAGGCTTCGTCCGTCATAAGGCGCTTGATAAGGTCGATTTCTACACGCTGCCTTTCGTTATAGAAAGAAGCGGCGGTTTCGGTAACAGCGACATTCTGACCCGCATATACAAGCTCAACGGCGTGAATTTCCTCGTTCAGCACCATTCCAAACGGTGCTGTGATTTCCTTGACCTCGTATTTTCCGAGATAGAGTTCCTTGCTTACCGCCGTGCCGTCTGCACCTGTGGTAACGGTATCGACCACTTCGCCCTTAGACGCTCTGAGCGTACCGTCCAGAGTGTAAATATCCTCGGCGGCGGTAATCTCATAGACTGCGCCCTCAAGCCCACGCACCGCATAGACGGGCTGATACAAGCCGCCTGCTTCATTGACGGAGCTGAACACTTCGCCCGATTTGGATACGGTAATAGTGCCTTTCTGTGCCATATTGGAACGTACTACCTCAATGACGGTAATGCCGCTGTCAATCTCGGAGTTCTCCTGCATCACATCAAAATAGACAGGCTCGGAGTTTAGCACATAGCCATACGGCGCTTGTACCTCAACCAAAGAATAGCCCTTGCCGTATTCCAAGGTCTGCGGCGTAATAAGCTCACCATCGGCTGTGGTATAAAAGGTATCAATGGTCGTCACTTCGGGATAGGTGAAGGTCATCGTGACAAGGTTTCCGTTCGGGTCGTAAATCTGGAAGCCTGCGCCTGCATACGGAATGGTGTTGCCCGTTTCCGCATCTTTCTTCACGACCTTGATATAGCTTTCAAAGTTTGCGTTGTTGATAAGATAGCGGTAGGTCTGACCGTCCTTGCTGATAAACACATCAAAGGGCTTCATCAGCTCACGCCCCTCCCAACCAGAGGTCTGGCGGACGGTGTAGATACCGTAAGGCATATCCTTTGTCTGGGCAAAGCCGTTTTCATCACAAGTGAGAATATCTCGTTCGGTTTCCTTTGCGGCATCAAAGCTGCCTGCCGCCTTGCAGAACACTTCAAATGTTGCACCTGTTTCGGGCGTTTCAATCTGCGTTTCGCCGTTGTCAGTATGCTTGATAATGGCGATATTGCCCTTGATGACCTGCTCGGTCACATCATTTGCGGTAGAATTAAACTCCACGGTGTAAAGCTCTGGCTCTGCGCCGACCTTGTGGATTGTTCTGTCAAGCAAATAGCCCTCAGACGGGCTGATTTCTCGGACAGTCCAATCGTTGCCGCATACATAATACTTCGTTGTAAACTGACCGTTTTTATCTGTCGTGTAGGTGTCAATGAGTTCTTCGCCCTTATAAATGCCGTAGACCGCACCCGCAAGAGAAGCGTCGCCCTGCGCCGTACCCATTTCTGTATCTGATTTCGTTACGGTCACATTGAATTTTTTGAGAATGTTTGTAAAGCTGCGGCTCGTTACCTTTTCCCATTCGATAGACGCTGTCTGGGAAGCGGGAATGACATAGCGCACCGCCGTGTCAATTTCCTCTACGGTGTAAGGGGCAGCGCCGCTGATAAGCACATTTTCAAATCTTGCAACACCGTTTGCATCGGTCACGGCGTATTCATCAACGGGCAGCCCGCTTAAAGATGTGCCGTAAAGATGGAATTTCACGCCCTCCACCAGATTGTCCTCGGAGCTTTTGATAATCTCCAGACTGCCACGCTTCAGCGTATTGCTGAAGGTCACGGTAGAGGTGTGACCACTTACGATAGTAATTCTCTGAACACTCTGCGGCTCATATCGGTCAATCGGCTGCTCTGTGACGGTGTAGACCCCCGGCATCAAAGAAATATCTACCGTGCCGTCTGCTTTGGTCACGACGGTTTGATTTACACCGTTGCCAGAAATGTTGAATTTGATGCCAGATACAACACCGTCCTCAGAAGTCTTTTTGATAAGACCCGTTCCGTAGGTTTCGGTATCAATCTTAAAATAGAAATATACAGGGTCGGAAGCGCCCGAAACCATTGTTTGCTTGCCTACGCAGCCCCAGATAAGCATTTCGTCGCAATCCAGATTGACGGCTTTCTGTGCGGATACCGTAATAGGCGAGGTAATCATCTTGTCGCTCGTAAAGGTGTACTGATTTCCGCTTCTGGATACCTTAATGCCGCTTACTGAAAGGCTTAGATTGGCGAGGGTGTTGTTTGTGTCGGTAAGGGTCAAGCCGTAATTCTGCCTGTCGGGATTATACTTGAGCGTATAGGTGTCTGCCTTGCTCTGATTTCTTGCGGCAAAGCTCGGAATGGTATAGTGGCTTGCCATTTGCGACAAAATCCAGTCATAACACTTTTCGGCAGGTCTGTCCTTTAGGGAATAGCGGTAAGTGTCCGCATCAATGCCGTTTGCGCTGTGCAGGTCGGACGGGCTTGTACGGAGCTGCTGCTGATATTCCCAGATAATCGTTTGGGTCGCAAACGCATAATCATCTGTGTTCGTGCCTGCAACGGGCGAGGATTTTCCCTCGTGCCAACCGTACATCAAAGCCATCATTACGCCGAACTGTGCTTCGGTCGGCAGCTTGCGAAAATAGGAGCTGTTTTTCCGTTCTGGGATACATAGCTGTTTCCCGTATTAAAGTCAATACCAGACTCCACGCAGTAAACTTGGTGCGTTCCGCTGCTGTCGGTCATAAGGTATTTGCGCTTGGCATTGCCTGCGCTGATTGTTCTTACAGAGGTGTTGCCGTCACTATCGTACACGATGAACGAATAAGAGGATTTGCTGCGATAGTATCCTCCGTCAGAGCCGACATAGTAGTCCCCGAATGAGGAAGTGCAGCTAACGCCTTCCTCGCTTGTCCACGCAAAGGCGGACATCGGCAATGCCATAACCGCCATAACAAGGCAGAGGACAGCCGCCAGAAGCCGCCTTCCGTTCTTCTTAAACTTTGTTTTCATAGACTGTTAAACCGTCCTTTCTTGATTTTGGGTATAAAAAATCCCCCTGTTTTTGAAACAGAGGGATAAGCCTTGCTGCCGCTTATGCAAAAAGGAAGTAAACCAGATATTCGCCGTTTCCTTTTGCTTCGCAGCAGATATTAAAATCTGAGATTTCATCAATTCCGTATGCGCTGAGATTTTCAGCGGTATGAAACTTGATATAGCTTTCAAGGCTCTGCTTTAAGGCTTCGCCTTGATTGCTCCGTGATGCCGTTACAGGATTCCACCAGCTTGCATTGCTCGGAGTGAGAGAGGTATCCAAACGAAGCCCCATTGACTGACCGACACCGATACAATCCGCCTTTATCGCTTCCATATCGAACTCAAAATCATAGGCTGTCTTTGTGTTTTCGGAAGCGGTTTGCAACGGTGTACAAAGGGAACATAATAAAAAACTTAATAATGGACTGCCAATCTTACACAAAGTA
>OOCB01002503.1_pt1 | contig 20760 bp, 9 predicted proteins | sample 1671351 | NCBI WGS metagenome assembly OOCB01 (sample SAMN06348148, study PRJEB24527) | human gut metagenome | biome: human gut; feature: ankylosing spondylitis patient; material: feces | host: Homo sapiens | place: China | collected 2015-10
GCAGCGCCTCATTCGAAGAAGCTTTTAAGTTTGTGGGATAAGTTTGTGCAAAATTCGATATTTGCTCATTTATAGTTTTTAATAAAGTAAATGCCTCATCTCTTGTAATTTCACTCATGCTTAATTTTCTCCTTCCCTTTTCTCTTTCCAGAATCACCTGGATTGGATTTGAATTATAATTTCGTTCATTATAATCCTATATTCATAGCAATTCAATAGGTTTATCAAGACTTTTTTTTGTACATCATATAAAAAGGCGCCGTTCCCTCACCTTTCAGAGAGAGGGCACAGCGCTTTTCTTATTTTTCAAATTCTACACTTTACAGAAGTTCCGGTTTCAGCCGCACATCGAAGCTGATTTCGGTTTCTTTCAGCTGATATTTTTCCAGCAGCATCGGTCCGCAGCTTGCCGATCCGATCCCGGCCTGGCGGTAGTCGATGCAGAAAACAGTGCTTCCGCACGGCCGAAGCTCATAGTTGTGGGCTTTCGCGGTCAGCTCCTCCTGCGTGTAAATAGATGCCTGGAATGAGAAGGTTTTCTCGCCCACTGCCGTCAATACCGCACGATCACTGGCAAGACTTGCATAATCGCAGTCGTAGTGGCTGCCGTTCTCCTGCGGGCGGATATAGTCTTCCTGCTGTTCTGCCGGTGTGCTGTGGAAAACGCCGTGATAGCTTGCCTGGTGCTTATCCACGTAGCTCTCCACCGGACCGAGACCGCAGTAGGTCAGTTTTGCAAACGATTTCGGCAGGAACAGGCGCAGGCCAAAACGCGGCAGAACCGGGAATACCGGGTCTTTCTTTGCTTCTACATGGACATCGGTCGTTCCGTCGCTGTAAATTGTCCATTTGATCACACCTGCAAGGATCCGCTGCAGAGCCGGAGACGAAATCGAATAGCTTGTCTCGATCTCCACGCAGCCGTTTTCTTCTTTTGCCGTTGTCTCATACGCCCGCGTCACGGTGCGGTCATACTGAGCACGCATCCAGGTATTCTTGATATTGCGGTCATTGTCTGTCGGCGCACGCCAGATGTTCAGCTCCATCGGGCGGTCGAGCAGATTCTGGTTGGCATAGCACATTTCCTCGAACAGGCCGGTGAATTTATTATAGGTATAGCTGAACTGTTCCGTCGATACCGTCAGATAATGATCGTCCTCTTTCCATCCAAACGAAGCCGTTCCCTCCGGGCGCTTCATCATCTCTTTTGCCTTCTGGTTCTGATTGTCTTTCGTTTTCACCGGAACTTCTTCAAATCCCAGTTCGAACTGCTCCGGCAGCACCTCAGTGGCCTGTTTCTGATACCAGGTAACCTTCAGCGCACATTTTCCCTGCTCCGGCACGGAAATGGCAAGCGGAATCGTCTTCTCACAGCCTGCCGCAAGCTCCAGCAGTGCTTCATCTGTAATCTTGCCGCTCTCCGTCACTTCGCCGTCCACAAGCACCTCATAGCCGAGCACAGCGTAATCTTTCAGATTCACAAAATTCATATAGTTTTTGATGGTCAGTGTACCCTTTTCGGCATCATATCCCGTCACGCGCACCGGACGATACACGTTTTTAAATTCCATCAGTCCCGTATGCGGTGTGCGGTCCGGATAAACAAGTCCGTCCATGCAGAAGTTGCCGTCGTGCGGATACTCGTTGTGGTCGCCGCCGTACGCGTACATCTTCTTTCCCTCGATCGTTTTTCCCATATCAATCGCGTGGTCGCACCACTCCCAGATAAAGCCGCCGCACATCTTCTCCTCGCTGTGGATCAGTTCAAAGTAGTCTTCAAGATCTCCCGGGCCGTTGCCCATCGCATGGCAGTATTCGCACATGATATACGGCTTATCCCCGTACTCCACCAGCTCTTTTTTGATCTCCTCGAGTGATGGATACATGCGGCTGTAGAGGTCGAGGTTGCTGTAATCGTATTTCTTCGGATCATCCACATACCGTGCCGACTCATAGTGCGTCAGACGCGTCGAATCAAATTCCTTCGTCCACTTTAAGGCCGCCTCGAAGGTACAGCCGTATGCGCACTCATTTCCCATCGACCAGATGACAACGCTCGGGCGGTTTTTATCGCGCTCTACGCAACGCTGTGTGCGGTCTACGGTTGCCTCGGTAAATACCGGATTGTTCGCAATTAGTTTATTCCAGTTCTTCGCATACTCTTCCCAGCTCGTATAATTCGCATAAATTGCCTCTGTGCCGTGGCTCTCATTGTCCGCCTCATCGATGACATAAAAACCGAGACGGTCATAAAGCTGATAACAGTACGGCGCATTCGGGTAATGGCTGGTCCGGATCGCATTGATGTTGTGCTCTTTCATTACCTTCAGATCTTTTTTGATCTGTGCAAGGCTGATTGCAAATCCCGTCACCGGATCGCTGTCGTGGCGGTTTGTTCCGTGGAATTTGATCTTCACGCCGTTCAGGTACAGCACACCGTCCTTCGCGTGGATCTCACGGATGCCGACATGATCAGTGATCACCTCACCCGCCGTCTCCAGCACCAGCGTATACAGATACGGCTCCTCGGCATTCCACAGATGTGCATCTTTTACATGCATCTGAACCGTATCGCCGCCAAACGCTGCCTCTGCCACAAGATGATTTTCTGCATCAAACAGCTTTGCCGTTCCTTCCTGCGGTTCCCCGTCACTCCAGGTAATCGCAATCGAAACTTCTCCATTCTGGTACGATGCGTCCGGCGCTGCCTTTACAAAGTAATCGCGGATGCCTTTTTCTGGTCTTGCAAGCAGATAGACATCGCGGAAAATGCCGCTCATGCGGAATTTGTCCTGATCCTCGAGATAGCTTCCATCGCACCATTTCAGCACCAGTACGGCGATGATGTTGATGCCATCTTTTAAGAAGTCTGTTACATCAAATTCACTCGTAGAATGAGACACCTGGCTGTAGCCGACGAAGCTGCCGTTCATCCACACGTAGAAACAGGAATCCACGCCCTCAAAATTCAGGAATTCCCTCGGTGCTTCCTCCTGTTTTTTCCACTCGAACGTTCTCACGTACGCACCGCACGGGTTCTCATACGGCACATACGGCGGATCCACCGGGAACGGGTAGCGGACATTCGTATACTGATGGTGGTCATGGCCATAATTCTGCCAGACGGACGGCACCGGAATCGTCTCGAATGCAGAAGTGTCGTATCCTTCTGCGAAAAACTCCTCTTTTACATCGTAAACACTGGTAAAATAGCGGAATTTCCAGTCGCCGGAAAGCAGGAAAAAGCGGTCCGACGCCTCCCGGTTCTCCACCAGATCCTCCATGCGGCGGGATGCCGGAATGTAGTAGGCACGGTTCGGCATGGTATTCACATGCAGGTGATCGAAATCTTCGAAATATTTTGGAACAATCATCTCTTTTTAAGTCCTCCTTATTCTGTCTTTTGTTTCCAATATCGGCACCGAAACACACGCGGTCCCGGTGCCGATCAGGTTTTCTGTTATTCTTTTACTTTTTCCATACAGGAAGAACGCCTTCGTAATTCATGCCATAACCGTAGTCATAGTTATGTCCTTCGCTGTCAATATAGGTTTCCATATCCAACGCACGGTCCTCACTCTGCTCCTCAACCGCATCCATATCCTTCGGCATCTGGATCGGCAGACGGCCGGTCGGGTTGTAACCGCCGAAGACAACGTCGAGCACAGCGGCTCTCGAAACACCGAACTCTGCAACGATCGCATCGGCTTCGGCTTCAAATTCATGCATCACCATCGGGTTGTTGACGGTTGCGCAGACGATCACCGGCTTGTCGCCCATCGCGCGGCGGCATTCGAGAATATTGTCGAGATCAGACTCGTTGTAGGCAGTGTTTGTCTTTCCAAGATAGCTGCGGTTCGTGAAATTCTCGCGGAAATCACCGCCGGCAATGCTCACCTCACGCGCTTTTTTCGCCGTATACGGGCGGTACTGCAGTGTAATCGGCAGATAGCCGTTGCCGCCGTTCGCAAGATCTTCGGTGGAATACGGGTTGCATGCCGGGCTTTCGATAAATACCAGCGCCACATCGGCCTCCTCCGGTGATGCCACGCGTGTACCGTACTTGGACGGCAGTCCACCCGGCAGCGGATCTTCGGTTTTTGCCGGCAGATCGATGCGGAAGAACGCTTTGGACGGTCCGATCTTTCTCTCCGGAATATAAACCTTCAAACCTTTCTTCAGCGGCAGCACACCCTTCTGTCCTTCCGGTGCACGTTTCGCACTGTTTTTCAGCAGGACGATGGATTTCTGCTGTGCCTCATAGCCATGGCGGCAGAACTCTTCGCATCCTACAATCTTTGCGGATTCTTCCGGATCAAGATACGGGTCCTCAAACAAGCCGCAGTGGAAAATGTTGATCAGAAGACGTTTGGCGGACAGCTCCATGCGCTCACGCATCGCTTTCTCGCCGTATTTCTCACAGCCGATCTTATATGCCTCGACAATCGGACCGGACTCGCTGTTTCCGCCGAACTGGTCAACGCCGTTTGTGATCGCCAGCAGACACCGTTCTGCCTCGGTCATATCCTGCACGCCGTAGCAGCGGCTTCCAAATCCCTCAATCGTCTTCTCCGGATCCTGGGTGATGCCCCAGTCGGTGCAGACAATGCCTTTGAATTCATATTTTCCGCGCAGCAGATCCTTGATCAGGTACTCGCTGTAGGAGTTTCCGACGTTCTTGCCGTTTTTCTTGTCCACGCCGTAGGATACGGTGTAGTACGGCATAACCGCGGATGCGCAGTCGGTCGGTCCGTCCAGGTGGAAGGCTGCCTCGGTAAACGGTTTTAAATGCTCCTCAAAATTTCCGGTCGGATAAACGGCAAACTGCCCGAATGCATAGTGTGCATCGCGTCCGGCCTCTCCGGTGCCGCCGCCCGGCCAGTGTTTGACCATCGTGTTGACGCTGTCTTTTCCCCAGCCGTCTGCTTCCCCTTCCGTTGTCTGCATACCGTCACAGTACGCTTTGGTAAGCTTTTTGGACATCTCCACTTCTTCGCCTAACGTATCGACAAAGCGCATCCATCTCGGCTCGGTGCAGAGGTCGATCTGCGGTCCGAGTGCCGTTGTGATGCCGAGTGCCCGGTATTCACGGGAGGCATCCTTTGCAAACTGTCCGGCTACTTCCGGATCGAAGCATGCTGCAAAGCCGACACCCTCCGGCCATTTGCTGATCTCGCTTCCGCCGCTCTTGAACTCTGCGCCGGAATCCTTTGCTCCGTTCCGCGGATCAGAGGAGAGGTTGATCGGAATACCATACGGCAGTGTCTCTGCCCGTTTCTGCAGCTCATTGCTCCATTTTGCGGAAATCTCCGGGCTTTCCACGTTCGTCAGCAGGATATGGCGGATGTGCTCGTCCTCCAGAAATTCTTTCTGCTGATCTGAAATCGCATACGGTTCTTTGCCGGATTCCAGATACGTTTTTCCGTCAAACGTTCCCTGGAACGGACCGCCCGGCATCGGCGGTACGGCCTGGTGCGGTGAGTACAGCATAAGGCCAGCGATCTCCTCGATGGAAAGACGGCCCGCAAGGTCTGCGGCTCTCTCCTCATCGGAGAGGCGCCAGTTCTCATACGGCAGCAGTTCGCCGGTTTTTGCCAGGTCTTTAAAGTAATACCCGTCTTTTTCCAGTACCTTAACTCCGGACTCCTCTGCCCAGGCGATCGTTTTTCCGCCCTCCTGGCGGATCCGGTGGATTCCGTTTTTCGTTGTTTTCTCCATAAGTTTCACCCTTCTTTTCCCAATTTATTTTAAAGTAAATACCGCACTGTTTTCCGTCGTGCTGCTGTTGCCGATCATCACCGTAAAGGTACCCGGCTCGCTGCCGAAGGTTCCGTCGAGCCGGTAGTAGCGCAGATCCTCTTCGGTAATATAGAACGTAACCTCCTGCTCCTCACCCGGGGCAAGCTCTACTTTCCGGAAACCTTTCAGCTCTTTCACCGGACGAACCACATCGGAATAATCATCGCGGATGTACAGCTGAACAACCTCGCAGCCTGCAGCATCACCGGTATTCTTCACGGTTACTTTTGCTGCAATTCTGCCATTCTTATCCATCTCGTTCTGGTCAAGCACGACATCCGAAACGGCAAATGTCGTGTAGGAAAGACCATAGCCGAACGGATACAGCGGTGCATTCGGAATGTCAAGATATTTGGAGCGGAACCGCTCTTTCATGCCCGGCAGATTCGGTCTTCCGGTGGAATACTCGTTGTAGCTGACCGGTGCCTGGCCCACGCAGTACGGGAAGCTCATCGGCAGCTTGCCGGACGGATTTTTCTTTCCGGTCAGAACATCCACAACAGCGCTTCCGCCCTCGGTTCCCGGGAACCATACCTCGAGAATGGCTTTTGCTTTAACGCTGATTTCCCGCAGATCCAGCGGGCGGCCGTTGAACAGAACGACAACCACATTCGGGTTGACGGCCAGCACTTTGTGGAACAGCTCCATCTGGATTTCCGGCACATCGATCATGGCACGGCTGGTCGCCTCGCCGCTCTGCAGATAATGCTCACCCATCGGCATTACCACGAGATCGGCCTCTTTTGCTGCCTGTAGTGCGCTCTGCTCCATGGCAGCAAGCTCTTCCTCACTGTATTTTTTCGGTGTCGTCTCGGTAAATCCGATCAGCTCCACATCGTTTCCGATAACCGGGCATCCTTCTGCATACGTGGTGCGTGATGCGTCGAATACTTTCTCGGCTGCTTCCTGAATCGTCACGCAGTCCTTGCTGTCGCCGGTGAAGGACCAGCTGCTCTTGATTTCATGATTGTTGGTATACGGGCCGATAAATGCGATCTTTTTCGCAGTGTCGAGCGGCAGTACACCGTCGTTTTTCAGCAGGACGAAGGATTCCTCCGCTGCTTTTTTCGCCAGTGCACGATGCTCCGGGCAGAGGTTGTATGCTTTCTCTTTCTCGGCATCCGCATCTTTATATGGATTTTCAAACAGTCCCAGTTTGTTTTTCAGCTCCAGAATCCGCAGGCAGCACTCGTCAATCAGATGCTCGTCCACTTCACCTTCTTCTACGAGACGGCAGAGGTTTGCGGCGTAAACGGATGTCATCATATCAATATCCACGCCTGCCTCCAGCGCTTTTTTCGCTGCATCGGCGGCATCTTTCGAGCTTCTGTGGGCAACGGTTTCCAGAATGGCTGCAAAGTCAGAAATCAGCACGCCGTCAAATCCCATCTCGCCGCGCAGGATATCGCGCATCAGCCATTTGTTGGTGCTCGCCGGAACGCCGTTGATCGTGTTAAATGATGTCATCACCATCGCTGCGCCCGCATCAATGCCTGCTTTGTATGCCGGAAGATAGAATTCACGGAAGGTATGCTCTGAGAGCTCTACGGTGTTGTAATCTCTTCCTGCGACTGCTCCGCCGTAGCCTGCAAAGTGTTTGATGCAGGAGGCAACTTTTCCCGGTGTTTTTAAATCATCGCCCTGGAAGCCTTTTACGATCGCCTCGGAAAAGCGGCTGTTCAGATATGGATCTTCGCCTGTGGATTCCACGACACGGCCCCATCTTGCATCGCGCACAAGATCCACCATCGGGGAAAAGGTAACGTGAAGTCCGGCTGCGGATGCTTCTTTTGCAGCTGCGGATGCGCATTCGCCGGAGAGTTCCGGATCAAAGGTGGCCCCCTGCGCCAGCGGCGCCGGGAAAATCGTCTTCATGCCGTGAATTACATCCATCATAAACAGCATCGGGATGTGATGCGGCTGTTTTGCCATATAGTCGTCCTGCAGTTTTTTCATCGTATCGGCGCCTGCTGCTCCCAGAATGGAGCCTGCCATCTCCAGATCCTCTTTTCCGATTCCCATATCGTTTGCCGGACCGGTCAGGACGCTGTTTTCATCTCCCAGATAAAATGCTCCGCTTAACTGAAGCATCTGGTCCACTTTCTCTTTCAGCGACATATCCGCCAGCAGTTTTTCCAGATCTGTCTGTTTCATTGAAAAACCTCCCTGTTGTTATTTTCAGAATTTTCCTGTTTCTTATATCATTTGTTTCTATTTTACGGCATAACTCTGCATAAAACAATCACTTTTTTTGACCTTTTCCTCAACGATTTTAACAAAAGAAGCGGGTTCCGCCGTTTTTTGATTTTCGGCAGAACTCGCTCCCTTTTTATAATTTAATTCCTTTTAATGCTGCGGCAAACGCATTGTTCACCGGCTCTTCGGCCTCTTTTTTCTGTTTCTTCATATAAGCTGCCACATCGCGCTTCGTCACGCCGCCGCCCTCTTTTTTGCGGCGCTCTTGGAATTTTGTCATGCGCTCTTTGTGGCCGCAGGCGCAGACAAACGTCGCATCCTCGCCCTTTCCGATCATCTCCATGCGCTTATGGCAGACCGGGCATCTCGCATTCGTCGTGCGGGAAACCGTCTCGCGGTAGCCGCACTCTCTGTCCTGGCAGACGAGCAGTTTTGCGTTCTTTCCATTCACCGCAAGCAGCCGTTTTCCGCAGTTCGGGCACTTCTTGTTCGTCAGGTTGTCGTGGCGGAACGTTCCCTCTTCCGTCTTGATCTCATCGATCAGTTCCACCGTGTAGCTGCGGATCTCCTTCATAAACACATCGCGCCGCTTCTTTCCCTTTGCAATGTCGTTTAACTGCATCTCCCAGCTTGCCGTCAGCTCCGGCTTTTTCAAATCCGCCGGAACCAGCTTCAGAAGCTGGCGTGCTTTCGAGGTCAGATAGATCTCATTGCCTTTTTTCTCCAGCAGAAAGCTGCGGAACAGCTTCTCGATGATATCCGCACGGGTCGCAACCGTTCCAAGGCCGCCCGCCTCACCGATCGTTTTTACCAGGCTGCTGTCGCGGTTTTCCATGTAGCGGACCGGATTTTCCATCGCGGAGAGCAGCGTGCCTTCCGTGAAGCGTGCCGGAGGTTTTGTCTTTCCTTCGCGGAGACTGATCTTCGGCTGCCCGATCTTCATGCCTGCCTCCAGAAGCGGCAGATTCTGCTCCCGCACCTCTTCTTTCGCCTCATCCTCTTCGTCGTACCGGTTATCCTCGTACGCCTCCTGCCAGCCTTTCTCGACCATGCGCTTTCCGCGCGCAGTAAAGCATTCCTTTTCGATGGAAGCCTGGATCACCGTCTCTTCATATACACACGGCGGCAACAGTACCGCAAGAAAACGGCGCACAACAAGATCATAAATGCGGCGCTCCTCGTTCGAGAGTGCGGATAACTGCACGTACTGCTCCGTCGGGATAATGGCATGGTGATCGGAAACCTTCGCATCATTGACAAAGGAGAGCTTTCCGTTCAGCGGACTGCGCTTCGCCTGCTGGGCCAGTGCTTTGTACGGGCCGATGCTGACCGCATCCAGCCGCTCTTTTAACGTCGGCACAATATCTTTCGTCAGATACCGTGAATCTGTCCGCGGATACGTAAGGACTTTATGGGTCTCATAGAGGCTCTGCATCAGATTCAGCGTCTGTTTTGCCGAATAGCCGAACCGTGCGCTCGCATCGCGCTGCAGCTCCGTCAGATCGTAGAGCAATGGCGCTTCTTTCTGCTTTTTCTTCTTTTCTACGTTCTGTAAGACAAGCGGATACCGTTTTGCCTTCTCTGCGATCTGCTTTGCCTTTTCCGGATCGGAGATTCTTGTGCCGCCCGATTTTTCATCTTTCCAGGTGTAGACCACACCGCCCGCCGCGGCCGTCACCGTGTAATACGGTTTCGGGACAAATTCTCGGATTTCCTGCTCGCGCTGTGCAATCATGGCGAGCGTCGGTGTCTGCACACGGCCGCAGGAAAGCTGTGCATTGTATTTGCATGTCAGTGCCCGCGTTGCGTTAATGCCGACAAGCCAGTCCGCCTCAGCACGGGAAACAGCAGCCCGGTAGAGATTATCGTACTCTTTCGCATCTTTCAGGCTGGCAAATCCCTCACGGATTGCCTTGTCGGTAACGGACGAAATCCAGAGACGCTTACACGGCTTCTGGTTGTGCGCCTTGTCAAGAATCCACCGCGCCACCAGCTCGCCTTCACGGCCGGCATCTGTCGCGATGACCACCTCACCGACATCTTTCCGCGCAAGCTGTGTCGTCACAGCGTGATACTGTTTTCCCGTCTGCGGAATGACCTTGATCTGCAGTTTCTCCGGCATCATCGGCAGAACTGCCATATTCCATTCCTTATACTTTTTATCATAGTCCTCCGGGTCTTTTAAGGTCACGAGGTGGCCGAGCGCCCAGGTCACAATGTACTGGTTTCCTTCCAGTGCTCCGTTTTCTTTTTTCGCACATCCGAGCACGCGTGCAATATCGCGTGCCACAGATGGTTTTTCTGCAATTACCAGAGTTTTCATGAAATGTCTGCTCCTTTTATAGCTCTTTATACTGTTTTATAATTTCATCCCGGTCTTTTCCGAGAATAAAGTAATAATCGATCTGTCCGTCCCCGGCGGTATGAAGATACGTTCCAAACGTCCGCACATTGCACAGCAGTGCCGTTCTGGAAGCGGCGGCTGCAATACCATAGCCGCGGTTTGAGACGACAAGCGGCATCCGCGCCTGCTTTCCGCCAAACGAGACGTAGCGCGCCTTCGCGGTCAGATCCAGCCACTCTGTCGAGAGAATGCCCTTGGCTTTCAGCTTTTCGGAACCGCTCCAGTCAAAGAATGTCCATGTCATGCCGCCGTCGATCATGCGCGGCTCGTCTCGTTTCTCGGAAAGAACCAGTTTGTGATCCGGCGTAAAGAACTGCACCGCGCCGTCCTTTTTTTCCACCATGACACGCAGCTTCTCTGTCTCGACAAGAACCGCCGTCTTCGATTCCTTTGCACTCCAGGGGAACGAGGTATCCGCCTTTGGCTTCCAGTACGTGTCCTGGACTTTTGCCGTCACACCTTTTACAAAGCTGATGCGGATGACCTCCGGCGTAATCGGCGTGATGCGCAGAATGCCGTACATGCTCGCCATCTCAACCGCTGCTTTTCCTTTCTTTGCCCATTTCACCGCGCACTTGATCCTCGAATGCCCCTTCATGCGCAGCAGTTCATTTTCCGGAATTGCCCCAAAAGCGTAGGGCGATGTATTCATGTGCTCTGGCTGTTCAGCTTTTTCTGACTGTATTCCTGCAGTCGCCGGTCTGCTGCCCGGTGCTTTGCCGCCTGTCTTTCCACGGTAGGCGGCACCGGCAAAGACAGCAGAAACTCCTTCCGGCGCACGCTGCTGCATCGTCTTTGCGGCAATTTCTTTTCCTGTTTCTGCCGCTGCTTTCCGCATGCCCGTACTGCTTTTTGGCATCACCGCTGTTCCCGTCGTGCTTGTATTTCCAGGCGCCCTTCCCGGTATCTGCTCCGGCTTAATTACAATCCTTTTTGGTCCGTGGCTGTTCCGCTCGTCCATCTCCTGGATGCCGATCGCGCGGTTCTCCTCACGCGTCTCTTTTTGCGTCAGCGAAACCTTCTCATACTCCTTCGCCTTCGTCAGCGTCTCCATGGCAAATTCCTGGTTGTGACGGCCCTTTGGCGCTTTCTTTGCAAGGATTCCTGTGAGTTTTCCCGTATACAGCACTGCCAGTTCATGCAGCGCACGCGTTGCCGCTACATAAAGCAGCTTTACCTGTCCGTCATTCTCCGGATATTTTTCTTCTGTCGGATCAAGAAGCAGCACCGCGTCAAACTCGAGTCCCTTCGTATACGCAACCGGAAGCACCATCACGCCCTCGCCAAATTCTGCCGTCTCGAGATTCTCCTCCACAACCGGCACATATTTTTTCAGCTTCCGCGCCGTCGCAGCCGCTTCTGCCTCATCCCGGCATACAACGGCAATTGTCTCATATCCCTGCTCCTGCCACGCTTTGATCTTCTGCACTCCAGCTGCCAGGAGCGTAGCCTCATCCGCAAACGCTTCCTTTTGCACCGCCGTTCCGTGCCGCAGCACCGGCTCCACCGGATAGATCGCAAAGTCCCCATGCCGCAGAATCTCGTTTGCAAAATCGGAGATCTCCACCGTATTCCGGTAACTCTTCCGCAGAACGCCGAACGCATCGTACGTGACGGTCAGAATCAGCTTTTTCAGCTCCTCCCAGTCGTTCAGGCCGTAGGAAAAATGGATATTCTGCGACGTATCTCCCATAATGGTATACGTACAGTCACGCAGACAGTAATGAAGCACCTGGTAAGCCATCATCCCGAAATCCTGCGCCTCGTCGATGACCACATGGCTCGCCTCGCGCACGGGATCGTTTTCCTTGATCCGCTTATAGAGGTATGCCAGCGCCGCCAGATCATAGACATCAAAGGAGTTTTCCGGCACTTCCACCGCTTTTCCTTTCTCCGCCTGCTGCTCCAGAAACTGTAAATAGAGATCAAAAATGGATCCCCGCCATTTTCCATCTCCAAAATATTTCTCGTATTTCCGCTTCAGCGCCTTTTTTTCGCGCGCCGGAAACGTCACTTCTTTTCCCGAAACCTCATTCTCAAATTTTGCCAGCAGGATCTCGTTCAGCATGCACATCTTTCCTTCCATGGAAAGTGTGGACTGCTCCCTGCAATAGTTATCAATATACTCGGCGTCCAGAAGCAATGTTCCCGTTTTTTCCAGCCGCACCGGCTCCCGCGGAATCTGCTCTGCCTCGTACGTACGGCAGAAATTTTCCAGATCGAAAAACCAGCCGCTTCCGCCCTTTATGCTGTTTTTCTCATCCGCGCGGTCGATGGTGTGTACCATGTACTTTTCTTCGTCCCAGTCCTCATACAGAAGCCGGATGAAAAGCTGCTCCATCGTCATCTGACGGATGCCGTACACATCGAGTTCCGGCAGAACGCTGGTAATGTAGTTCAGCAGAATGCGGTTGCTTCCAATGATATAGAAATCCTCCGGCCGGAAGTCCTCCTCGTAATTATAGAGGATGTACGAAATCCGGTGCATCGCCACCGTCGTCTTTCCGGAGCCAGCCACGCCCTGTACGATCAGATTCGTCTTCGGGGATCTGCGGATAATGAGGTTCTGCTCCTGCTGGATCGTCGCAATGATCTCACCGAGCACCGCTTTTTTGTTCTTCGCCAGATACTTTGTCAGCAGCTCATCGTTCGCTACCACATCGGAATCAAAAAAGTCTTTCAGATGGTCATTTTCAATCTCATACGTCCGCTTTCTTTTCAGATCAATCGAAAAAGTACCCTCTGAACTCACCGTATAGCTGCACGGCCCGGTGCTGTTCTCATAATAGACGGAGGAAATCGGCGCCCGCCAGTCCAGCACAACCGGTTCCGCCTTCTCATCGGAAATGCCGACGCGCCCGATGTAATAGGACTCTAAAAACGAAAGCCGCGGATCCTGAAAATCAATCCGCCCGAAATACGGCTTCTTTCTCGCTTTTTCCAGCCGCGCCATGCCGTGCTGGTACGCATTCAGCTTCGCCGTCGCGTTGTTCCAGAGCGCCAGGCCTTCCGCCTCTTTTGCGTCGTACGTCTCCATCAGATCCGCCAGATCCTCATTCGCCAGCCGGATATCCGCCTTCGCCTGTTCCAGATTCTGCTCGGCAATCCCGATCACCTTCGCAAGCTGTGCTTCCTCCTCTTCCCTCGTAAGTCCGGGAATCTCTGATTTTCTGATGCTTCTTTCCAGTTTCTCTTCTTCCACTTTGTACCTCCTTTTTTACGAAAAACTTCTTCTACATCAGCCCGTTCTTTTGATTCTCTTATTTCCATCCCAATAGACTTTATTTTACCATGCACACGTCTCCCCGGCAAGATACTTCACCCGCTTTTTCGTGCATCAAAAAAGACACCATGCATCTTACACACAGTGCCTTTCCGACTTTTTTTCTTACTGAAGGTAATCCTTAAATTTCTTTTTAAATGCTTCGATATCGTTCGTATGGGCTTCCACAACCGCATCCGGGTTTCCGGCGATCATCAGGACACTCATCAGGGATTTCGCATCAAAGACGCATCGTCCTATTTTTACGTCAACGTCGTAATCCAGGCGTTTCACCATATTTACAAATTCTTCTACACTCTCTACTTCATCAAACTTTAACGGTAACGAAATCATATTTTCTGCATCCTTTCTGCTTTTTGGTCTTTTTTTCATGATTTTGAATTCTTTCTTTTATTTCCTTCAAAATCGGTCAAAAGCTTACACGATATTCCTTTTTTGCTGTTTTTTCTGAAAGTAGTAATGAAATCGCCTTCATTTTCGACTGACACTAAAATAGCATACATCTGTCTCACTGCAAATATCCGTTTTAGACAAAATTCGACGTAGTTTTACAGCAATTTGCTCATATGTTCCGTCTGATTCGTTAAGTTGTTTCTTTTCCGGCACTTTTTTCGTCTGATCTGACGGGCCGGAAGGCCTTACTTGAGAATCACTCTCATGAAAAGTTATTCGCTGAAAATAATATTTCGGATCTTCCGGGACAGGGTGTACGTTCCGGCATCTTTTTTCTGGGTCATCATCAGAAATGTCATATTCTGCTCCGGCACGACTTCCATGTAGCATCCAAGCCAGCCGTCCCAGCCGAACTCGCCCTTGCTTCCCAGCGTTACCGCACGCGTCGGATCTACCAGAACACGCATCAGATTTCCGTAGGAAAATCCTTCCAGGCCGATCCAGTTATCAAAGCCTGCCTGCTGTACTGCGCTTAATGTGTGGCCTCCCAGAAATTTTACCGTCGCCGGACGGAGAATCTGTACACCGTTGTAGGTGCCGCCGTTCAGCAGCATCTGCGTAAATTTCGCATAATCGTCGATGGTAGATGCAAGGCCTGCTCCGCCTGCCTCATATGCCGGGCGGTACGCCATATCGTTCTGAATGCCAAGGTTATTGTCCAGATAACGGACGGACGGCTGTCCCTCCCTGCAGTCATACACCTTCGCCAGACGATCCTGCTTTTCTGCCGGAACCCAGAAATCGGTATCGTTCATGCCGAGCGGCTCGAAAATTTCTTTTTTCAGAAAATCCCCAAAGCGCATGCCGCTTGCCACCTCAATCACCGCACCTACGACATCCGCCGACGTTCCATAACTCCAGGACTGGCCCGGCTGATACAGAAGCGGGACTTTTCCAAGACGGTTTGCAAATTCTACTGTACTGATCGTTCCGCCGTTTTCTTCCTTAAGTCCGTGGATCACCTCCTGAAAAAGTGCATCGGTCTGCCGTCCCGTCTCATCCGTTCCGCCGTACGTCAGCCCGGATGTCATATTCATAATATCCTCCAGAAGGATCTCCCGCTCCGCTTTTTCTATCTTCCCATCCGCTGTACATACAACCGGGTTCCGGAAGCCCGGCAGATACTTGCTGACCGGATCCGCCAGATCGACGATTCCGCGCTCTACCAGAATCATCATGGCCGTCGCGGTAATCGGCTTGCTCATGGAGTAGAGACGGAAAATATTATCGCGGGAAACCGGCTTTTTTGCTTCGATATCCGCATATCCGCTCTCCAGATAAACCTGCTCCTCTCCGTCTTTGATCACCATCAGAAGACAGCCCGGTGTCTCTCCTTTTGCAACGGACGCATCCATCACCTGCTGCAGTCTTTTCTTTATCACCTGTTCCATGGTATGCTCTAACCTCCATCTAAATTTCATTGTTTTTTCCTATTTTACCTCTCTTTTTGCCCCCTGTCATCTTTTATCTTGCTTTTCTTCTTCTATCCTCATTGTCTTTTTTTTCTGAAATCTTACAACTTTTCTGAAATTAAGAAAAACCATCAAAAACCATCATTGCCCTATTCCGAAAAATATGCTATTCTATATGTATATATATTTATGAATCTTCAGCTATTTAGAAAAACGAGGTGAACATCTTGCTGAAAACGAACGAATCCGCAGAAAATTATTTGGAAACTATTTTAGTCTTAAGTCAGAAAAAACCCGTTGTACGCGGTGTTGATATTGCAGAAGAACTTGGCTTTAAAAAATCAAGTGTCAGCGTTGCCATGAAAAACTTAAGAGAAAAAGAGCAGATCCGCGTAACGCCGGAAGGCTACATCTACCTGACCGACAGCGGACGCGCGATCGCAGAGATGATCTATGAGCGCCACCAGCTCCTCTCCCGCGGCCTGATGAGCCTTGGTGTTGATGAGCAGACCGCCACGGAAGATGCCTGCCGCATCGAGCATGTCATCAGCCAGGAAAGCTTTGAAGCGATCAAACGTCATCTGCACATGACTGCCGAAAAATAAACATGACAAAGAAAACGCTGCCGGAGTTCTCTTCTCTCCGACAGCGTTTCTCTTTCCGCCCGAAAGTCTCCCATTTCTTTGCCGGAGCCTTTCGGGTTTTCTTTTTACAGCATAAAAGTATACGTTCCGCTTCCCAGTTCCACGGTATCCGCCGGATCCTGCGTGTTTTTAAACAGGGTTGCCGTTGTATTGACCGGAATCGTAACCTGATACTCTATTTTGCCACCTTTCCGCTCCCATCCGGCAGAAATCACGCCGTACGGGCTGTCTACGGAACCTTTCATAAACTCGAGCGGGCCCGGCTGCGGTTTCAGCAGAATGTGCTGATAACCCGGTTTTGTCTCGTCTCTCTGGATACCAAGTCCCGTGTGATACAGCCAGGAAAGAACGCTTCCGAGAGAATAATGATTGAACGAGTTCATCGCATTCTGTCCGCCGAAGCCTTTTTCCTTCGTGTAGGAATCCCAGTGCTCCCAGATCGTCGTCGCTCCCTGGGTCACCGGATACAGCCACGACGGGAATGCCGTCTGCAGCATCATCTTCCAGGCATCCTCCACAGCGCCCTGCTCGGTCAGCATCTGGTTCAGAATACCCGTTCCAAAGAATCCCGTTCCGACCGTATGGCCGATCGCTCTCGTCTTTCGGATCAGATGCTCTCCTATTCTCTTTCTGTCTTCTGCCACACCATAAGACAGTGCAATTGCATACGAGCACTGCGTATCACACAGCGTTCCGTCCGCATTGCAGGTCTTTCCGGAATCCGGAAGTACAAATGTCTCATTCCAGAATTTCTTCACCTTCGCAGCAAGCGCCTCATACTGATGCTGCTCCTCTGTTCTTCCGAGCGCACCGGCAATCCGGCTCATCAGATCGGCTTCTTTATAATAAAATGCATTCCATAAAAGCAGCAGATCCGTCTCTTCCGGTGCCAGCCAGTCGCCAAGCGGTCCGATCGCCGGATTTACCTTCGTTCCCGGCAGACCCTTATCCTTCATATAGTCCATATATTTCTGCATGCCAGGATAAAATTTCTCCAGTGTGCGGATATCCCCATACTGCTCATACAGTTCCCACGCCATAAAAATACTCGCACACTCATACGTAATGCCGCCGAATCCGCCGCCCACCGGTGCAATCTCCGGGTACTGGCCTTCCGGTGTCTGCAGATCACGCATCGCCTGCAGGTTCCGCTCATAGAATTTCTTCAGGCTGCTGTTGTTGAGCGCCGTATGGCAGAAAATATGCGTATCGCCCGCCCAGCCCATGCGCTCATTTCTCTGCGGGCAGTCGGTCGGAATGTTGATAAAGTTGCATTTCTGTGACCAGGAAACATTCTCGGCAAACCGGTTCAGCAGTTTATGGCTACTCGTAAGGCTTCCATGGAATTCCGTCACAGAAGAATACTGAAGACTCTCTACTTCTTCCAGCTCCGGCGCATGCTCCACACCGCTGATCTCAATATAGCGGTAGCCGTGGAAGGTAAACTTCGGCTGGAACACCTCTTCCCCGCCGCGGCAGATATAAACATCCGTACTCGTCGCATCCCGGTAATTTTCCAGCATCATCGTGCCTTCTTTTCCGGCATACTCCGGCAGATCCGGATAAAGCACCTCCGCATAGCGGATGATGATCTTTGTGCCCGCCTTCTCATGCAGTGTAATCCGCGGTACACCGGCCATCTCCTGTTCCAGATCGTAGAGATACACACCCGGGAACAGCTCTTTTCTCGTCTTTGCCGTTCTCCGGTCTACAATCCGCACCGGCGCATCGTACTCACCGATATATTCCGGCTTCTGCTCATGAACCGCCGGCCAGGACCGTCCAAAGCCCGGCATCGTGCAGAACTCTTCGATCATGACGGTATCCACAACAACTGGCTTTTCCCAGGTGCTGTCATCAAACTCCGGCAGAGAATAAGTTTCGTAAACCTCGGCCCGGCGCGCATCGTACTGCTCTCCGGCAAAGTAGCTGGAAAACAGGTAAGGACCTTCTCCGAAATACTTCCAATCCTCGGTATTTGTTCCAAAGACCTCGCGGCTGCCGTCCTCGTACTTCATGACAACCTTGGCAAGCAGACTCTCCTTGTCTCCAAAGTAATTGAAGTTCTTCACCACAAAGGTCTGTGCCTCGCTCCACCAGCCCGATGCCAGCGTCACGCCGATTCCGTTTCGGCCCGGTTTCATCAGCCCTGTGATATCGTATGTCTGATAGTTCATTCTGTGGTCATACTGTGTCAGACCCGGACGCAGCAGATCTTCCGTGATCTTCTGTCCGTTGATCCGGCAGTCGTAGATACCGCGCGCAGTAATATAAAGGCGTGCCGATGCCAGTTTTTTCTCTTTCTGGCAGGAAATACACGACCGCAGCATTGGAATTGAATGATGGGACGGATCTGCCGTAATCTGGCTGTCTTCTACTTTAAAGTATCCGTTTTCCACCGGAATCTGATCCGCAAAGATACTTTTTTCCCCATCCAGCCGTCCTTCCGGCGTCTCACGAACAATTTCCGCGGATGGTTTTCTTACGTTTCTTACGGTCAGATTCTTAAAATATCCTGTCGTCCCTTTTCCTGCATAAAATCCGATCTCATTCAGTCTCGGATACGGCAGCACATCGTTATTTCCTCTCGGATTTAGCTGGCGGCCTGATACTTTCGTTCCAAAAAATCCATGCTCTTCAATGGCATCCACGAGGATGCCGTCGACATAGGCGTATGCCACATTGCCGTCAACCTCTACGGTCAGCTTATGAAAGGCATCGGCATTCTCTGGTGTCAGGATTTCCTGTGTTTTCTCTTTCCAGTTGACCAGTTTCGTAACGGCAAACGGTTTTTCCGCTGTATCCTCCGGCGCATAGCCCACGCGGTAAATTTCGAGGCGTGCATCTCCATCCTCAAGGCACACAACATAACGGATATAGTTCTCCCCTTCCATGCCAAGCTCATTTTTCGTATGGTCGTTCAGACGGAAGTCATTGGCTCCAAAGACGATACCCGCTTCTCCCTTCCCGCCTTCCATCCGAAATTCACTCTCGATCGTAAAGACACCGCGGTTTTCCGCGCATACCGTCGCATGCGGTGCGCCGATCCACTCAGCTCCCTCCCATGCTGCATACAAAGAATCCATAAGGCCTGTCTCGAAGGAACTTTCTGCTTCTGCTTTTCCGCCGTGGTTATCCCACACCTCTGCTTTTACCTCATATTTGGTACAGGGCTGCAGTGCTTCTCCTTCATAACCAATCCCTGTTGATACGCCGGTTTCCATTTTTCCGCTGTCCCACACAGTATCTTCTCCGGTGCGCACAACGATCCGGCATGCGCTCTGCATCAGATTCTGTTCTCCTTCTTCTGCCGTCAGCAGCCAGGAAAATGCCGGTTTTTTCTCATCCAGCCCGATCGGTGCCATCTGATCTTCAATCAGAATTCTCTCTATCTTCATTTGGTAACCTCCCATTGCAAGTTTTGCCTTCTTTGCTGATTGTATTATACCGTCCAGCAGCTATTTCTGTTAAGATCAGTTTTTGCCCAAAAAAGCGTCTTTATTTGCATCTTTTCCGGTGTTATAATAAAGAAAATTACGAAAGAGAGGTACCATCAAATGAAAGTATTATTAATCAACGGAAGTCCTCACGCAAAAGGCAGCACTTATACTGCCCTGCACGAAATGGAAAAAGTCTTTACAGAAAATGGTATTGAGGCGGAAATCGTACATATCGGAAATAAAGATATCCGCGGCTGTGTTGCCTGCGGTGCCTGTTCCAAGCTCGGAAAATGTGCTTTTTCCGATATGGTAAATGAGGTTGCTCCGAAATTTGAAGAGGCTGACGGCCTTGTTGTCGGAAGTCCGGTTTATTATGCATCTGCAAATGCAACACTTATTGCTTTTCTTGACCGGCTGTTCTACAGCACACACTTTGACAAGACCATGAAAGTCGGCGCTTCGGTTGTCTCTGCACGCCGCGGCGGTCTTTCCGCTACCTTTGATGAGCTGAACAAATACTTCACCATCTCCGGCATGCCGGTTGCTTCCGGCCAGTATTGGAACAGTATCCATGGAAATAATGCGGACGAGGCACAGCAAGATCTCGAAGGCCTGCAGATCATGCGTACCCTTGCACGGAATATGAGTTTTCTGATGAAGAGCATCCAGCTCGGAAAAGAATCCTTTGGTCTTCCGGAAAAGGAACCACGCGTCGGCACAAACTTTATCCGTTAATTTATCTGTTAAGCAAGATGCCGTCTTTCAGACTTTTTTCTATGTCTGAAATACGGCATCTTTTATAGCTGGAAGAAATTTTATACACGAAAAAAGCCTGCTTCCGCAGACTTTTTAAAGCGACCCGGATCGGGATCGAACCGACGACCTCCGCCGTGACAGGGCGGCGCTCTAACCAGCTGAGCCACCGGGCCACAATAACTATTTTGAAGATATTTGATATACCTTCAAAACCGCATACACTTAACACCTATACATCATACCATACTTTCTTTCCGAACACAACCATTTTCTGCAAAACTTTTGTTTTACATTCTAGGTCAAGCCCTCGACCGATTAGTAACAGTCAGCTCCATGCCTTACGGCACTTCCACCCCTGCCCTATCTACCTCGT
>OOCB01002521.1_pt1 | contig 20570 bp, 30 predicted proteins | sample 1671351 | NCBI WGS metagenome assembly OOCB01 (sample SAMN06348148, study PRJEB24527) | human gut metagenome | biome: human gut; feature: ankylosing spondylitis patient; material: feces | host: Homo sapiens | place: China | collected 2015-10
TTAAAAAGCAGGGGAAACAGGCGATACGCCGCCAGTGGCGGAAGAAGTGAGCCTGTTTCGAGGAAGCGGCGCTGTTTGTGGTTTTCAAAAGGCCGCAAACAGCAATGCCGCGACGGTGTTCACCCGACCAAGGTTCCCCTTGCAAATATTCCTTTCCTTGCGGGCAACAGAAGACTTTATATCCTTTTTAGGACACATAAGGCAATCGAAATAGGACGTCCGATTGGATGTCCTGTTTCTTTTTGGAGCGGGCTTTCGTTTTGCTCTGTGGCGGATTGCTTATGGAGAAAGAGGAAAGTCGCAGCCCTCAAATAGAAAACATATAAAAAAACTATGCTTTTGCGGATTTCCTGTTGCACTCTTGTGATGGCTTGTGCTAAAATAAGCGCAATATGAAAGAAATGCGAGGAATATGATGTTTACGGGATTTACGGACGCCACCGTGGACTTTATGTGGGGTATCCGCTTCAACAATGAGCGGGCGTGGTTTGAGGCGCACAAGGAAGACTATCTTCAGTCATTTTACCGCCCCATGAAAGAGCTGGGGGCGGAGGTCTATGACTATATTTCGGCCAAGCGGCCGGAGGACCCGCTGGTGTGCAAGGTGACGCGCATCTACCGGGACGCCCGCCGGCTCCATGGCCGGGGGCCGTATAAGGACCACCTGTGGTTCTGTGTGGAGCCGCCGGTGGAGGACTGGACCACGCGGCCTACGTTCTGGTTTGAGTTGGGGCCGGACTACTGGGGCTACGGCCTTGGTTGCTGGATGGCCCGGCCTATGGACATGGCAAAGCTCCGGGCGCGAATTGTCCGAGACCCGAAGCCTATGGAAGCGCTGACGAAAAAGCTGAACGCCCAGACGGAGTTCACGCTGGGCGGCGAGCGGTACAAGCGGCCAAAGGCCGGTGCGCCCAATGAACTGCTGGCACCGTGGTTTTCAGCGAAGAATATCACCGTCACCCATGAGGACAAGCTGACGGAGGAGTTGTTCAGCCGGGACATTGTGGAGCGCATCAAGACCGGCTATGACTTTTTGCTGCCCTACTACGATTATTTTTTGACACTGCCATCCGACCCGGAGCCGGAGACACTGAAATAAGCAAGAAAACCAAAGGAGAGATAAGAAATGAAAGCCTGTCCTGCAAGAGAAGAAGCGCTGAATTTGCTGAAAAAGTACAACAGCGAGCCGTTCCACATTCAGCACGGCCTGACGGTGGAGGGCGTGATGCGCTGGTATGCCAACGAGCTTGGCTACGGCGAGGACGCCGATTTCTGGGCCACCGTGGGACTGCTGCACGATGTGGACTTTGAAAAGTGGCCGGAGCAGCACTGCATCAAGGCACCGGAGCTGCTGCGGGAGATCGGCTGCTCCGATGAGCTGATTCACGCGGTCTGTTCTCACGGCTACGGTATCTGCTGCGATGTGGAGCCTGTGGAGGAAATGGAAAAGGTTCTCTTTGCCGCCGACGAACTGACGGGTCTCATTGGGGCCGCGGCCCGGATGCGGCCCAGCAAGTCCGTGCAGGATATGGAGGTCAGCTCCCTGAAGAAGAAGTATAAGGACAAGAAGTTTGCAGCCGGCTGCTCCCGGGACGTCATCAACACCGGTGCGGAGCGGTTGGGCTGGCCTATTGAGGAGCTGATGGAGAAGACCATTCTGGCCATGCGCTCCTGCGAGGATTCCGTCAACGCCGCTATGGAGGCACTGTAAGCGGAAGCCATTTTTCCAGAGCACCAAGCGCCCCGAAGGCATCGCCTCCGGGGCGCTTTTGCGAATTTTTTCAGGAAGTCAGGGGCCGAAGAACAGGCGGACGGTCCATGCCGCCGCCAGAAAACCGGTGAAGTCCGCTGCCAGCGCCGCCGGAACGGTGTGGCGGGTGCGGACGATTCCGGCGGAGCCGAAATAAACGGCGATGGTGTAGAACGTGGTCTCTGTGCTGCCCATCATCACGGCGGCCACGCGGCCCACGGTGCTGTCCGGGCCATGGGCTGCCATCAGCTCACTGGCAACGGCCAGCGCGCCGCTGCCGGATACCGGGCGAATGAGCATCAGCGGCGCGGTCTCCGGCGGGATGCCCAGCAGCTCGAAAAGTGGAGCGCAGAGCCGGGAGAGCAGTTCCATGGCACCGGAGGCCCGAAGCATACTCACGGCGGTGAGCAGGGCTACCAGCGCCGGAATAATGTGCAGCAGCACGGTCAAACCCTCCTCGGCGCCGTGGGTCAGGGCGGCATAGACATTGACGCGCCGCCCGGTGCCGTAAAGCGCCAGCGCGGAGAGCAGAAGGGGGAGAATCAGGGCGCTGAGGTTCACAGGCGGCCTCCTCTCCGGCGGGAGAGCAGGCGGGCGGTGAGCAGCCCCACCGTGACGGAGGCGATGGAGCTGACCCAGACGGCGGGCAGGATGTCAAAGGGCGCGGCGCTGCCATAGGCTGCCCGGACGGAGGCCACAGTGGTGGGGAGAAGCTGGATGGAGGCGGTGTTCAGCACCACCAGCAGGCACAGCTCATCGCTGGCCGTACCGCCGCAGCCCCGGGCCATGCGGCACGCGGCCTGAATCCCCAGCGGCGTGGCGGCGTTGCCAAGCCCTAAGAGGTTAGCGGAGACATTGGCGGAAACGGCGGCGAGGGTCTCCGTATCCCGGCTGGCATTTGGCAAAAGCCGCCGCAGCAGGGGCCGGAACAGGGCGGCGATCTTGTCCGCAAGGCCGCAGGCGCGGAGGACCTCCATCACGCCGCTCCAAAGGCAGAGAATGCCCGCCATGGAAAGGCTCAGTTCTACGGCGGACTGTGCGCCGGACAGCGCGGCGGCGGCTACGGCGTCCAGCGTACCGAAGAACAGGCCGCACAGCAGCGCGGCGGTGACCATACCCGCCCAGATCCATGAGATCGTCATCACATCACCCCTTGGCACAGGATTTAACGCTGGAAGGAATTGACAACAGGAATCTGTCATGCTAAACTGAAAAAAGTCGGATCAAACTGAATAGAGAGGGGAACTGCGCGATGAAAGCTACGGGAATCGTAAGAAAAGTAGACGAGCTGGGACGCATCGTACTGCCTGTTGAGATGCGCCGCACGCTGGACATTGCAGAGAAGGACGCATTGGAAATCTATGTGGAAGGAACCTCTGTCATTCTGAAAAAGTATAAGCCCAGTTGTATTTTCTGTGATGCGACAAAAAACGTGACGATGTTCAAGAATAAATGCGTCTGCCCCAAATGCCTGCGGGAGCTGCGGCTCCTTGCCCGGAGCGAAAAGGACTGAGACAGGCAGACGAAAGCGGCAATGAAAAATCCCGCCCTGATATGGGGCGGGATTTTTTGCGCTTTTTTGGGGAAAAGCTGCCAAATGGGGAGCGGCCTCAATGCTCCGCATCCTCTGCGGTCAGCCAGGGGCCGGAAACGCTAAAGGTAAAGCAGACGCCATGGTCCGTCTTATCCGTCTGCACGGTGTCGCACCGGGAAAAGAGAAGCGAAAGGGACTCGCGAATAGTGGAATTGAGAATCACCATCGGCGTTGGAAATTCCAGCGCTGCGGAGGCGGTGTCCCGGTCCGCCCGGGGCGGCTGCTCCAAAAGGCCGACAGAAGGGACCATGCGGCTGATTTTCCGCACAGTCTTCCGCAGCGCGGTATAACGGGCCGCAGCTTCGGGGTTCAGAATTTTCATGGAATCACCCTTTAAAAATTTGTCAAATCAAGTATAGCATACGGCGCGGAAAAGCGCCAGCGGTATAAAAAGTTCCCCTGTCCATCGGACAGGGGAACTTGCTGTTTTGGCTTCGGAATATGGACAAACCGCTTGTGTGCGGCGGCTCAGGCATCCGCCTCCGCCATGCGGTAGCCGACGCCTACCTCGGTAAAGAGGTATTCCGGCTCGGCGGGATTTTTTTCGATCTTGCGGCGGATATTGGCCATGTTGACCCGGAGAATCTGATTGTCGCCGCTGGCGCGGGGGCCCCACAGCTCCTTGATGATGTAATCGTAGGTCAGGACCCGGCCGGCGTGCTTGCCGAGCAGGGCCACGATGCGGAACTCGCTGAGAGTCAGCTTGGCGTTTTCGCCCCGGATGAGCACCTGATGCTTATTGTAGTCAATGGTCAATTCGCCCACGGTGTAGGTGCCCTGCCGGGCGATCTCATCGTTGCCGGAGGCGGTGCGGGTATGGCGGATGGCGGTGCGGACCCGGGCCAGAAGCTCGTCCGTGCCGAAGGGCTTGGTGAGGTAATCATCCGCGCCGAGATCCAGTGCGGAGACCTTGTCCTGCTCATGAGAGCGGGCGGAGACCACCACCACCGGCAGAGCGGACCAGGAGCGAATTTGACGGAGAATGTCCAGCCCGTCCATGTCCGGCAGGCCCAAGTCCAAAATCACCAGATCGGGACAGTGAGAGGAGATCATGGACATGGCCTCGGCCCCGGTGGAGGCCCGCATGGCCTCATAGCCATTGGCGGTGAGAATGGTGGAGATGAAGTGGGCGATGCTCTTTTCATCCTCCACAATGAGAATTTTTTCCCGGATATTCATAGAGAAGCCTCCTTTGAAATGGGCAGACGGAAGATAAATTCCGCGCCGCGCTCATGATTGCAGGCGGTCAGGGTGCCGCCATGGGCCTTGACCACGGCGCTGCACACGGACAGGCCCAGTCCCATATTCCGCTTTCCGTCTCCGATGGGCGAGAGAGTATGGCGGATGGAATAGTCAAAGAGATGGGGCAGCAGCGCCGGGGCGATGCCCTGTCCGTTATCCCGGACAGAGAAGGCGGCGAAATCCCCGTCCTTCTGCACGCTGAGGTGGATGGCGGTGGTGGTGACGCCGTGGTTCACGGCGTTTTCAATGAGGTTGGAGAGCACCTGCTCAATGAGGATGGGGTCCATGGGGACCATGAGCAGCTCCTCCGGCACATCCACGGAGAATTTGATCTGAGGAAGGCGCTTGCGGGCCTTCTGCGCCGCCTCGGCCAGCACCTCCTCAGCAGGCTCCGGCTGCTTGGAAAGCTCCGGCGCCTGATCGGAGCCGATACGGGTGATGGAGAGCAGATTTTCCACCACCCTGATGAGCCACTGGGCCTCGTGCTTCACATCCTCCAGCAGTGTGCGGCGGTCCTCGGGCAAAAGCTCGGGGTTATCCAGTACGGCGGAGGTGGAGCCGATGATGGAGGTCAGGGGGGTGCGGATATCGTGGGACACGGAGCGGAGCAGGTCAGCCCGCATTTTGATCTTTTCGTTTTCCATCCGCAGCCGGTCCAACTGGCGGGTCTTGGTGGTGAGGGTGGAGGTGATGACGGAGACCCCCAAAAATGTCAGGAACGAGAGGGGGTAGCCGGTGATGGTGAGGTTGAAGGCCCAATAGGGGTATGTAAAGAAAAAGTTTACCGCCACAACACCCAATAGGGCGGAAAGAAGGCCCCAGACATAGCCGGTGGTGAGGAGGGAGGTCAGGAGCACCGTCAGTACGAAAACCGGCATGGCAAAACCGGCGCTGGGGTCCAGCCGCTGAAGCAGGATGCATACGCCAACGGCAATCGCCAGAATGAACAGTGTGGTTTTCAGGTCTTTCAGGGAAAAGGGGAACAGCGAGGAAAGCGGGGGATGGCGGGAATCGGACATAAAATGCCTCCATAGAATTGAAATACGGCGTACCGGCGCGGGTGCAGCTGTGCGGCGTCCGCTGTAGGAGGCAGGGCCGCGCCCGTCGATTTTGGTACATATTCAGTATAGCAGACGGTGCGTTAATATGTCGCTAAAATTGGCGGGAACAGATCGGTAAGGAGTGATGGGGAAATTTTTTTGAAAAAATTTTTCGCTTGTTGCACAGAAACGTGCATCAAACCGTAAATGGAAGGGGTGGGGTAAACGGGAGGTGCGATATGAAAGAAAGACAGGAGGACGGACGGTTCTGCCGGGCCTATCTCCGGACCATGGACCCGGAGCGTGCGGCGGCGGAGATCAACCGCAGGGACGGTTACACCATGCTGAGCCGAAAAACCACCCAGCAGCACTTGGAACAGATGCGAAGCGCCGCCGCGGCGACAGTGAAGCGGGAGGACATTTTGCGGCAGCTTGCAAAGCTGGCCTTCGGCGGCGCAGAGGACGCGGTGCGTCTGGCGCTGGAGCGGGGAGAGACCGCACCGGAGGGGCTGGAGCTTTCGGCGGTATCCGAGCTAAGAGTAACAGAAAAGGGGGTCGAGGTCAAGCTGGTGGACCGGGTGCGGGCGCTGGAGACCCTGTGGCGCTTGCTGGGAGAAAGCGGCGGGGCGCAGCAGGATGAGCTGTATCGGGCCCTGACGGAGCTGGGCGGCGGAACGGAGGACTGGAATGGCGAATGAGCGGTTCCAATTTTCCAAAAAGCAGCGGCAGGTATTGACATGGTGGCGGCAGAATCGCTGGCAGGCCATTATCTGCGATGGGGCGGTCCGCAGCGGAAAGACGTTCTGCATGGGGCTGTCATTTTTCCTGTGGGCGCAGAGCTGCTTTCACGGGCGGCAGTTGGCCCTGTGCGGCAAAACGGCGGGAGCCCTGCGGCGGAATCTGCTGACGGAGCTGGTGCCGCAGCTGCGGCGTATCGGCATGGAGGTAACGGAAAACCGCAGCGCCGGGACGCTGACCGTGACCTTTGGCAGGCATACAAACCGCTATCTCATTTTCGGCGGCCGGGACGAGTCCAGCGCGGCGCTGATTCAGGGTATCACGCTGGCGGGCGTTCTGCTGGACGAGGCGGCGCTGATGCCCCGCTCCTTTGTGGAGCAGGCTGTCGCCCGGTGCAGTGTGCGGGGAAGCAGGCTGTGGTTCAACTGCAACCCGGAGGGACCGGAGCACTGGTTTTATAAAGAGTGGATTCAAAGGGCGGAGGCCCGGGGGGCGCTGCGACTGCACTTTACCATGGAGGATAATCCCGGACTGGCACCGGAGATTCGACAGCGGTACGAGCGGCTGTATACCGGGACATTTTACCGGCGGTTCGTGCTGGGGCAATGGGCTGCGGCGGAGGGGCTGGTGTATGATTTTTTCGATTCGGAGCGGGATGCCCGGCCGGCGCCGGAGGGGCCGTTTGAGCGCTGGCGGGTGTCTGTCGACTACGGCACGGCCAATCCGACCTCTATGGGGCTGTGGGGCGAGAAGGTGGGCGTATGGTACCGGGTAGAGGAATATTACTACGATTCCCGCCGGGAGGGCCGACAGCAGACAGATGCGGAATACGCCGACGCACTGGAGCGTCTGGCGGCGGGTCGGAGCATCGAGCGGGTCATCGTGGACCCGTCAGCGGCCAGCTTTCTTGAGGCACTGCGGCGCCGGGGATACCGGGTGGTGAAGGCCAATAATGATGTGGCGGACGGAATCCGGGTAACGGCGGACCTGCTGCGGCAGGGCAAGATTGTAATTTGCGAGGGCTGCCGGGACTGCCTGCGGGAGCTGGCGCAATATTGTTGGGACGAAAAGGCGGGAAAGGACGCGCCCCGCAAGGAACATGATCATGCGATGGACGAGATGCGGTATTTTGCCATGGATCTGACGGGAAAGCGAAGCGGAGGGTTCGTGGTGGCCGCCGTGGAGCGGCGGGCGTGAGCGTGTTCCGCGATTCAATACACGGCACGCGAAGGAAACAGGCGAAGCGCTGCCGGTGGCAGAGTAAGCGAGGCTGTTTCGAGGCAGCGGCCCGATTGGCGGCCCGATAGGGCCGGGAATCGGAATGCCGCAACGGTGGAGATGTGGTATTTTGCCATGGATCTGACGGGAAAGCGGAGCGGAGGGTTTGCGGTGGCCGCCGTGGAGCGGCGGGCGTGAGCGCGGAGTGAAAAAATAAAAAATTTTTCGTTTGTTGCACAGAAACGTGCAACAAAGGCCGGATGTGCGCGGGGGGATGGGAGAAGGGTCTCCACAAGGGAGGAGTGGTTCGTTTGAAATTCTGGAAGCGGGGAGATACAGGGCTTGCCGCGCAGGCGGTACAGCTGCGGAGCCGGGAGGCGCATCCCTTCGCGCAGCTGCGGAACTTTACGCCCCAGCGCAGCGGCGAGCTGCGGCTGTATCAGGCGGTGCGGGAGGCAGTGCCGGTGGTGGACGCGGCGGTTTGCAAGCTCATCCGACTCAGCGGCGGGGTGAAGGTGCTCTGTGACGATTTGGAGACGCAGACAGCGCTGCGGACATTTTTGGAGCGGGTGAACGCGGGCCGCGGCCAGCACGGCATTGAGGCGTTCCTCAGTCAATATCTGGATTCCCTGCTGGTATATGGCGGAGCGGTGGGCGAGATGGTGCCCGCCGCCGGGAACCGGACGCTGGCGGCGCTGCTGTGCGGCCGGTTAGAGCAGGTGGAGCTGCGGGAGGGGGAAAGCCCGCTGGACTTTCGTATCTGTGGGCCGGACGAGCACGGGAGCATGGCGGAGCTGCCCTATCAGGAGCTGCTGCTGTTCACACCACTGCACCCGGAGGCGGCGCATCCCTACGGCGTATCCATGCTGCGGGGGATTCCGTTTATGGCGGATATTTTAATGAAAATTTACCACACCATCGGCGTGAACTGGGAGCGGTGCGGCAACGTGCGTTTTGCCGTGACCTGCCGGGACGGTGAGGGCAGTGCCGCTCAGCGGGGACAGGTGCTGGCACAGGAATGGAGCCGCGCCATGCAGGAGACCCGCAGCGGCGATGTGCGGGACCTTGTGGCCGTGGGGGATGTGGATATCCGGGTCATCGGCGCGGACGCGCCGGTGCTGGACAGCCAGGTGCCGGTGAGGCAGGTCATGGAGCAGATCGTAGCCAAGACGGGCATCCCGCCCTTTATGTTGGGGCTGAACTGGAACTCCACGGAGCGGATGAGCGCTCAGCAGGCGGATATGCTGACCACGGAAATCACCGCCCTCCGCCGGACACTGACGCCGGTGGTGGAAAAAATCTGCCGGATGTGGCTGCGGATGCAGGGCAGCACGGAGACGGTCACGGTGGATTGGGAGGACATCAATTTGCAGGATGAGGTGGAGGAAGCCAAGGCGGAACTGTACCGGGAGCAGGCGCGGAGGTTGAGAATCGAGAATGATGCGGCGGAAGGGACTAAGTGACGTGCCGTGGCTTCTGCGAGCGTAAGCGAGCCGCGGCGTTGCCGCGACAAGCGTTTTGCGGGGCAAAACCTTGAAATCGGAGAGCTTTGCTTGACGATTTGAGTGGAATAAGGGGTCCCCGCAAAAGCGGAGCTTTTGTGGGGCGGCCAAGGCGGAGCTGTACCGGGAGCAGGCACGGAAGCTGCGGAACGAGAACGATTTGGCGGAGAAGAAATAAGCAGGGGCCTTGGCTTCCGCGAACGAAGGTGAGCCGCGGCGAAAGCCGCGACAAGGAAAATGACAGGGAGGAAACGGGATGCTGACACAGGAGGAATTACAGGCCATCAACCGCTATGCCAAGGCGGAGCTGACGGAGGATCAGGTATACACCTTCAGCGTGCGGCTGTGCGACAACGAGGTGGACCGGGATATGGAACGCTTTGCCACGGAGGACCTGGAGCGGCTGGGTGAGCTGTTTTTAGGCAAGAGCGGCATTTTTGACCACCAGTGGTCCGCCAAGGGGCAGACCGCCCGCATTTACCGCACGGAGGTGGTGCGGGAGCCGGGCGTTGTAACGGCGGCGGGGGATGAATACCGCTGGCTGAAGGCGTGGGCCTATCTCATGCGGACGGAGAAAAATCAGGACCTCATCACGGAGATCGAGGGCGGCATCAAAAAAGAGGTCAGCGTGGGGTGCAGCATGGGCCGGAGCGTGTGCTCCGTATGCGGGGCAGAAAACGGCGCCTGCAGCCATGTGAAGGGGCAGGTATACGGCGATAAGCTGTGCTTTACGGAGCTGCGGGAGCCGCTGGACGCCTATGAGTGGTCATTTGTGGCGGTGCCGGCCCAGCCCCGGGCGGGAGTTGTGAAGCGCTTTGGCCGGGAGGAGCCGGAGCTGCGGCTGCTGCAAAAGCAGGCGCAGGCAGGGCAGCGGTATCTCAGCGCGCTGCGCCGGGAGGTGGTGCGCCTTGCCATGCTGGCGGACAGCGCGTTGGACGGGCGTGTTTTCGCAAAGGCCGTGGGGCGGCTGGAGGAGGACGAGCTGCTGGAGCTCAAGGGCGCCTACGAGGCGCAGGTGGCAAAAAGGTTTCCGGTGCCGGTCCAGCTCCGGCAGCGGCAGGCGGAGCTGCCGGAGGACGCGGCTGTATTTCAGGTCTGATCTCCCGGTAGACGGGAATTGGAACGATAAATCAAGGGAGGAAGAAGAATGAACGTTTCTTATGAGGGCATCGGCCAGTGGGCCGCGACCTTCGCCTGCAGCGGCGTGAGCGAGGGGCAGGCGGTAAAGGTCAGCGGAAACGGCACGGTGGCGGCGTGTGCGGAGAACGGCGGGTTCGACGGCGTGGTGCTGTCGGTAGCCAGAGACGGCAAAGCCTGCTCCGTGGCCATGGGCGGCATGGTGACGGTGAGCTACAGCGGCACGGCCCCCACGGCGGGTTGGAACACGCTGGCGGCGGACGGTAAGGGCGGCGTGACCGTGGTATCCGAGGGCGGCAGGAGCTATCTTGCTGTGGAGGCGGACACCGCAGCCAAGACCGTGACCATCGTACTGTAAGGAGGGGAAGACAGATGGCATATCATTACGAAAATCTGAAGCTGGAAAAGGGAATGTACGGTCAGGGCGGCCGCAGCTTTGCCCAGACGCTGGAGGCCCTTGATCCCAGCGAGAGCTATAAGGGCACCGCGCTGGAGGGACTGGACGCCTTCCAGCGTCAGCTCAAGCGCTTTGACATTAAGGTCAAGGGCGCGGGCAGCGACCGGGTGGAGAAATTCTTCTGGTCCACGGAATCCGCCGTGCTGTTCCCGGAGTTCGTGAGCCGCGTGGTGCGCCAGGGCATGGAGGAGGAGAGCATCCTGCCGGATATCACCGCTACCGTCACGAATTTTGACGGACTGGATTACCGCTCCATCGCCTCTGTTCCCACGGAGGAGGAGAAAAAGCTCAAGCGTGTGGAGGAGGGGGCGCAGATTCCCCAGACCACCATCCGCACGCAGGAGAATCTGGTGCGCCTGCACAAGCGGGGCCGGATGCTGGTGGCCCCCTACGAGGCCATTCGCTTTCAGCGGCTGGACCTGTTCGCCGTGACGCTGCGGCAGATCGGCGCGTACATCGGCCGAATGCATCTTGAGGACGCTGTGAACGTGCTGGTGAACGGCGATGGCAATAACAACGCCGCCAAGGTGTACAACGTGGCGGAGAGCCCCATCGGCGGCACGGACGGTACGCTGAGCTATGGCGCACTGCTGGATTTCTGGGCGCAGTTCGATCCCTACACTATGAACACCATGCTGGTGAGCCGGGACATGATGCTGGCCATGCTGAAGCTCAGCGAGTTCCAGAATCCCAACACGGGCCTTAACTTTCAGGCTACCGGCAAGTTGACAACGCCGCTGGGCGCCAAGCTGCTGCGCTCTGCCGCCGTACCCAGCGGGACCATCATCGGTCTTGATAAAAATTACGCGCTGGAGCAGATCTGCGGCAGTGAGGTAGTCGTGGAGTATGACAAGCTCATTGACCGTCAACTGGAGCGGGCGGCGATTACGTCCATTTCCGGCTTTGCCAAGCTGTTTACGGACGCGGCGAAGGTACTGAAGGTCTGAGATGAGCCGCCGCGCCGGTATCCCCGGCGCGGCGGGAGAGAGGAGAGATGAGATGGAGCTGACAACGGCGGCACTGGCGGCGAAACTGTGCGGCGTGGAGGCGGATGACGAACTGCTGAGCGTTTTGTGCGCGGCGGCGGAGCAGGCGTGGAAAAACCGGCTGCAAAGCGGTGTGACCCCGGCGGACTGCGGCAGCGCCCTGCCCTGCGCGGCAGCGTTTACCGCAGCGGCGGACTACCTTGGCAAGCGGAGCCGCGTGGAGAGCATGACGGTGGGCGAGGTGACGGTGCGGGGGCTGTCCGCCGCCTCCGCAAAGGAGCTGGCGGAGGCGCTGGAGCAGTCCGCGGAGCGGCTTATGGAGCCCTACGCCGTATCCGGGCGGTTTTGCTTTCAGGGGGTGCGGGGATGAGCGAGCTTTCGGAGGTGCTCAAGCAGCTTGGCGACAAGATGGTGCTGAAAAACCGGGAGGGCCAGCGGCCCATCCGGGCATTCATCCAGCCGGTGCCGACCCGGGAGGAGGTTATTCCCGGGGAGAAAACGGCCATCGGTTGGGTGGACCACTGCCTGTGGAGCTACACCGGAATGGAGGAAGTCCAGCCGGGGGACATTCTGGTGTGGCTGAAAACGCCGTACCGGGTGCGGACCAGCCGGGCGTATTACGTGGGCGGTAAGCTGCACCATTGGTGGGCCTCTTTGGAGGAAGCGCGGGAGGCGGCGGAATGAACGAGCTGGGTCAGATTCGCACGGCAGTGCTGACAGCGCTGAAGGACGCGGGCATTGAGGCGCTGGAGCAGTTCCCGGAGGAAAAAATCAAGGCGTACACCAGCGCTGCGGCGACGGTAGGCGTAGGCGCGGCCAGTGGGAAGTCGGCGGGCTTTGGCGACTACCTGGGCGAGGTGACGGACGCGGAGACTCAGACGGTGCGGGAGCGCTACGGCAAGGAGCTGACGGGGCAGATCACCGTGGAGCTGCGGGCGGAGCGGGCCGCAGACTGCGAGGCGGGCTGTGAGCGGGCCACCGAGGTGCTTTTGAGCGGGCTGCCGGAGGGCATTCGCGCCGGGGAGCTGACTTGGGAGGCTATCTCATGGGAAAAGACCACGCGGATGTTTTTGCGGCGGGGTACGCTTGTGTGCCGGGCGCTGTTTTTGGCGGAGAGCGAGGCGGAGGCCGGGACCTTTCTGGATTTCCGGCTGAAAGGAGTTATGAAATGAACGGGACAAGACACGAGCGGCCGGGGGTCTATTCGGTTTACGATGCCTCTGGCGTGACAACGGCGGGCCGTGCACCCAAGGTCATCGGCGTGGCGGCACTGGCGGTGAAAGGAACGGCGGGGACAGTTGTGACGCTGACGCGGTACAGCGCGGGGGTGGAGGCCTTTGGCGAGGACGCTGCCGCCGCGCCGGGGATGAGTACGCTTTTGAAGCTGCTGTTCCAAAACGGCGCGTCTACCGTGGAGGCGGTGCGTGTGGACGAGGCCGGCGACACGGCGGCGTATCAGGCGGCCTTTGCGGCGCTGGTGGACCGGGAGGTTCAGGTCATGGTCTGCGACAGCAGCGACCTTGCGGTGCAGAAGGCGCTGAAGGCAGCTGTGGAGGCGGCGTCCGGGGCGCGGAAAGAGCGCATCGGCGTCATCGGCGGCAGCGGCGACACGGCGGCGGAGCTGGTGACAAGGGCTGCGGCCATCAACAGCGAGCGCATGGTGCTGGTGGGACCGGACATGAAGGACGAAAACGGCACGGAGCTGCCCGGCGTTTTTGCGGCGGCCGCCGTGGCGGGAGCCATCGCCGCAGGGACGGACCCGGCGCTGCCGTTAAACGGCGCGGCGCTGTACGGTATTGGCGGTTTGCAGGCGGATTACGGCGATAACGACATCGACCTGATGGTGCGGGGCGGCGTAACGCCGCTGGAATGCGTGGGCGGCACGGTGTCCCCGGTGCGGGGTATTACCACCCGGACCAAGACCGGCAGCGCCGCAGACGCCACATGGCGGGAGCTGACCACAGTGCTGGTGGCGGACGATGTGATTCCGGCGGTGCGGGCGGCGCTTCGGAGCAAGTTTGCCCGGGCGAAGAATACGGCTCAGGGCCGGGGGGCTATCCGCGCCCAGACCATTGTGGAGCTGGAGAAGAAAAAAAGCGCGCAGATCATCGAGGATTACGGCGAGGTGACGGTGACAGCCTCAGCGGACGATCCCACGGTATGTCTGGTGGAATTCGGCTTTGCCGTGGCCCACGGACTCAACCAGATCTACCTGACGGTGCATCTGACGGTTTAAGGAGGGACGGACATGAAGGGATTTCCCACCAGTGCGGATATTTACTTGGAGCTGGACGGAAGAAAAATCGCCGTGGTGCAGAGCTACCGGGCCAAGGCGGCCAAGTCCAGCAAAAATGTGGAGGCCTTCGGCGAGAGCGAGCCGGTGGCCACCATTGAAGGACAGAAAAGTTACACCGTGGAGCTGACGCGGCTCTACGCCACGGACACCGCCATTTCCGACGGCATCGATTTCTATGGGCTGACGGATTTCTCCCTTGTCATCTGCAAGCCGGATCGAAAGGTCATCTACAGCGGCTGTGAGTGGAGCGGCATTCAGGAAGACGGAGAGCTGAACGCCACGGTGGCGGAGAAGGTAACACTGACCGCAGCCCGGAGAATTGAGACAACGGCATGAGGGCCATAGAGGAGCTGAGGCCGCTGACAGCGGGGGCGCTTCTTGGGCTGTGGCAGGCGCACCGGGAGGCGTATGACGATCCGCTGGAGCGGACGCTGCGGTGCAACGCCGCCATTTTGCAGGCAAGCTGCCATGCTGACGGAGAGGCGGTCTATCGGGATGAGGCCGAGGTTCTGGATGACCTGACGCCCCGGGAGATGGAGAGGATGCTCACCCTTCTCGCGGAGGGGCGGCAGCCGGAGCGGGAGAATCCGGCCTTTGACAGCGAGCGGTTTGAGGCGTTGAGAGGAGCGTGAAGCCATGGACTATCTGCGGGAGCTGCAGCGGCGGCAGAGCGCGCTTCTGGCGCGGCTGCTGACCATGGAGAGCAGCCGGGAAGATTCGGACGAGACGGACGCCACTTCTCAACGCCTTGCGGCGGAGCAGCCGCTCCGCCAAGGAAAGCGGAACGGGCGGGAAGCGTCCTCTATGGCTCCGGGTAAAAAGGAACGTGCCGCCGTGCTGCTGGAGGGGGAAGAGGCGATGCAGGCGGCTCCCGAAATCGGAGAGCCGCTTCGGGCCGCAGGGAAGCGGTGGGAAGAAGAAACGGTCGGCGCGGCCGGTGTCTCTGCGGCGGCGGAAACGGAGCCACAGGCGATGGTATTTTATCGGAATCAACAGGCGAATCACTTTTGGCGAAGTCCGGTGACGCCTATGGGCGTTTTCTCGGAAGCAGCGGAGACCGGAGGGGGCGGGACGGACGCGGAGGCGCTGTCCCGGGCCGTTCAGAGGGACGCCCGGCGCTATGACGGGGGATTTACCATTTTTTAGGGAGGAGTGGAGAGATGAGACTGTCCTCCATGCGATATAAAAGCTATGTGTGGCCCCATAACCCGGAGACGTTCACCGTGGAATACCGGCGGCAGGTGGCGGCCCACAAGATTCCCATGGGCGGCTGCGTGCTGCAGGAGATGGGCGTGACGTACCGCGTTTTGCAGGGCGAGGGGGAATTTGCGGGGGCAGACGCCTACCGGGAGTTTGAGCGTTTGGCGGCGGTCTTTCAGGACGAGGGGCCGGGGCTGCTGGTGCACCCGGTCTGGCGGACGGAGCGGGCGTACTTCGTGTCGCTGTCCGTGACGGAGGAACCGAGGCCGGACTATGTGCGCTACCGCTTTGTGTTCTGGGAGGACATGGGCGGCTACGATGGTAGCCTGACGGAGCGCAGCGGCACCGGCGCGGTGCTGCTGCCGGTGGAGGAGACTGCGGGCGACGCCTCCGGAGGGACGTACACCGTGAAGCGGGGCGATACGCTGTGGGGCATTGCCAAGCGGTTCGGTGTGAATCTCACGGCGCTGATCGCCGCCAATCCGCAGATCAAAAATCCCAATCTCATTTATCCGGGAAATGAGGTGAGGTTGCCGTGAAGGGAATGCTTTATACGGCGGACCACCATGTCTATGAGCTGCCGCCGCTGCTGGAATGGAACGTGCGGCACACGGGGACGGTGCCATGCGATAGCTGGAGCGTTACGGCGGTGTACCGGCCGGAGATGGCGCCGGTTTTAAAAATGGCGGCGGGCTTTGCGGCGGTGGAAGACGGGCAGACGCAGCTGCGGGGCATTGTGGACGAATACAGCGTGGAGCTGGACCAGAACGGCCTGACGGTGACGCTGGCGGGGCGGGGCTATGCCGCGCGGCTGCTGGACAACGAATCCCGGCCGGTGACGTATGAGCGGGTGACGCTGCGGGAGCTGCTGCGGCGGCACGCGGAGCCTTACGGCATCACGGTAGGGGAGGCGGTGGAGCTTTCGTCCGCCGCGCCCTACACCGCCGGGGCAGGCAGCAGCCAATGGAAGGTCATTTCGGAGTTCTGCCGGGTTTACGGTGGCTTTCTACCCCGGTTTTCCAAAACGGGAGAGCTGCTGGCGGCACCGGAGCAGGCGGGGCGGCAGTTGGTGCTGGATGAAAGCAGCCCTATTCGGAGCTGCCGGCTGCGGGAGGACCACTACGGCGTCATCACGGAGGCGCTGGTCATTGACAAGCGGCAGAATATCAGCTACTCCGTGCGAAACCCGGAGATGATTCGAAAGGGCGGCCAGTGCCGCCGGGTGGTCTACACGCCGGGAAAGAGCACATGGGCCGCCATGCGCTACACCGGGGAGTATCAGATCCAGCAGTCCCGGCAGGATGAGAAAACGGTGACGGTATCGCTGCCGGGGAGCTTTGGGGCGTTCCCGGGGGATCGGGCAGAGCTGCGGCTGAGCAAGCTGGGCTTAGAGGGCTTTTTTCGCGTGGCGGAGGCGGAAAACCGTTTTTCCGCCCGGGAGGGGGCTGTGATGACATGGACGCTGAAGGAGTGTGAGTGAAACGATGTGGCTGGCTCAGAAAATGAAGCCCGCTGTTCCGGAGGCAGAGGCGGATCAGGGTGTTTCCACCATCGTAGGGGACGAAATGGGCGTTGTGACCCGGGGTGAGGTGCGGCGGCTGCCGGTCTACAGCCCCGGCGGGTATGTGTGGCTGCCGGAGAGCGGGGTAAGCGTGCTGGTCATCAAGGGCGGTCCCGGCGGAGAGGAGCAGTGCGTCTGCGGCGGACAGCAGGCGGCGGCACCCAAGGGGATGCAGCCGGGAGAGGTGTATCTCCACGCACCCGGCGGCGTCAGCGTCTATCTGAAGCGGGACGGTACGCTGGAACTGCGGGGCAGAGTGGACATCCGGGGCTCGCTGTCGGTAAACGGCGAGAGCTACAAGCCCTGCACCTGCGGCGAGGGGGAGGCGCTTTGATGCTGCGAATGAAAAATGGAGACTACGTGCCAAAGGGCAGCGGGCTGGAAACGGTATCCGGCAGCGAGGCGGTCTTGCAGCGGGTGCTGCTGCGGCTCACGGCGCGGCGGGGGGCGTTCCCCTTTATGGAGAGCTTCGGCAGCCGCCTGTGGACGCTGGGGCAGTTAAAGGCGGCGGAGCGGCAGGCCGCGGCAGAGCAGTATGTGGCCGAGGCGCTGGCGGAGGAAACCGGACTCACGGTGGACAGCGTGACACTGACGCAGAGCGGGGGAGAATGCGCGGCGCTGACGGTGCAGCTCACTGCTGGGGATACGGCACTGACCGCAGAGGTGGCGCTGCGGTAGGGAGGTGAAGCATGAGAGCGATTGAGACAATCTATCAGGAGATGCTGGCGGCCTATGCCGAACGGCGGGGCGGCCAGATTGAGGAGGACTGCGAGCTGGCGGTGCGGCTGTGGGCCGCGGCGGCACAGGTGCAGGCATTGGAGGCACAGGCGGACTGGGTGCTGGCCCAGAGCTTTCCACAAACGGCGGCGGGAGAATATCTGGACCGCCATGCCGCCGTGCGGGGTCTGAAGCGGCAGGCAGCGGCAAAAGCAGTGGGAACGCTGACATTTACGGCGGCTACCGCGCAGACGGGAGCGCTGACCGTACCGGAGGGGACGGTCTGCATGACAGAGGGTGCGGTGCGGTTCCGCACCACGGAGCTGGGGACGATTCCGGCGGGAGAGACCTCTGTGACCGTGGCGGCGGAAGCCGTGGAGACCGGCGCCGGCGGAAATGTGGGCGCGGGGGCTGTCCATGTGCTGACAGCGTGCCCGGTGGCGGTCACGGCAGTCACCAATGAGGCGCCGTTTACCGGTGGGCTTGCGGAGGAGACGGATGAGGCACTGCGGGTACGAGTGCTGGATACGTTCCTGCGGCTGCCTAACGGCGCCAACGCGGCGTGGTATGAGCTGACCGCCTGCCGCCACGCTGGCGTGACCTCCGCGAAGGCCGTGGGCCGGGCAAGGGGCATCGGTACGGTGGATGTGTATGTTTCCACGCCGGAGGGCGTGCCGGGACAGGCATTGCTGACGGAATTGCAGGCGGTGTTTCAAAAGAGCCGGGAAATCGCGGTGGATGTGCAGGTAAAGGCGCCGGAGGCTGTGGAGGTCAATATGACGCTGACAGTCAAGCCAGCGGAGGGAACGGCATTTGAAGTAGCCAAGGCGGCGGTAGAGAGTGAACTGGCGGGCTTTTTCGGCGGGAGACTGCTGGGGCAGAGCGTGAAGCTGGCGGAGCTGTACAGCCGAATCTATGCGCTGGACGCGGTGGAGAACTGCCGCATTACGCTTCCGGCGGCGGACACGGAGATCAGCGCCACAGAACTGCCAGTGCTGGGAACAGTGAGTATCACGGAGGAAGCATGAGCGGAAAATACGAGGGGTATTTACAAGCAATGCTGGCACCTCTGGGGCTTTATGACCTGACCGGCGGACGGCAGCAGGGCAGTGAGCTGGCCGCGCTGGGGGCGGCGCTGGACGGCGTGGATGACCGCTTGGCGCTGGCGGAGCGGGAGGGCCTTTTGGCCACGGCGGAGGGAACGGGACTGGAGCGCCGGGAGGCACTGTTCCAGCGAAAGCCCGCCGCTGTGACACCGGAGGAACGGCGGGAGGCCATTGCGGCGCTGCTGCGAATCAGCGAGGACAGTCTGACGCCGGAGGCCATCAACGATACGCTCACCGGCTGCGGCATCCGGGCCAAAGCCGAGGAAACGGCGGAGGGGCTGCGGGTGATCTTTCCCAAAACGGCGGGAATCCCGGCGGACTTTGAACAGATTCAAAGCATCATTCTGGATATTCTGCCGTGCCATTTGGCGGTGGAGTTCTACTTCCGCTACCTGACATGGGCTGAATGCGAGGCGGCGGAATATACATGGAGCAGTGTGGAAGCGGCGGGACACACATGGGAGAGCTTTCAACTGGCGGTGCCGCCGGAGGAGTGAGAGATGGGTGAAATCATAACGGCGGTCATGACCGGCTGTATTACGCTGTTGGGTGTGCTGCTGAGCAATCGGGCGGCGCAGGCGGTAACGGATGAGAAGCTGGCGGAGCTGACCCGGGAGGTCCGGGAGCTGAATGACTTCGCACGGCAGACGCCGGTGCTGGAGGAGCATCTGCGGGGCGTGGACCGCAGGCTTGAAAAGCTGGAGAGGAGCAGTCTTTCGGAGCATAGGGTCCCTTCTTAGGGAGAGAGGAGCATTGCGTTGGATATTTCGATTTTCGGTATTGCCGGGGTAGCGGCCATTACGGTGATCTGCTACCTCATCGGTCAGGGCGTGAAGGCGTCCGGGCTGGACAATAAATGGATTCCCGTGATCGTGGGCGCCTGCGGCGGCGTGCTGGGCGTGGCGGGGATGTTTCTCATGGCGGATTTCCCTGCCGGGGATATGCTGACTGCGGCGGCAGTGGGTATTGTCAGCGGCCTTGCGGCCACCGGCGTGAATCAGGCAGGCAAGCAGCTTTTTTGCAAATGAGGGAGGAGCAATTTTATGAAAAGGACAGTTTTGGCATCTGACGGAAGACCCATCACCGTGACGGACATCCCCTACGGTCTTGACGAGCGGCAGCCGTTGCGCTATGGTGTTCCGATGCCGGTCATGGACCGGGACGAGGCAAGGGCCGGCACCACCATCACCGCTTATGGCTATGCTTTGAGCTATGACAGCCTCGGCTACTGCTATAAGCGTATCCGGCTGTAAATGGTAGAGATTTTTCGCTGCGCCCGGGCAGAGGTCTATCACAACAGCGGAAAAAAGACGCTGACACAGGTCAAAAAAGAGACCGGCTGTACCCATATCATCAATGGCTACCTGTTCAACAGCAGCTTCCGCCCGCTGGGCTGGACGGTCATTGACGGAAAAATCATCAGCCGGGACGCCTACCGGGATTGGGGCGTCAGCATCGGCGCGGACAGAAGACCCGTGATGGATACGGATCGGGGCGGCAGCTTTCTTTCGGGTGTTCCGCTGCTGAAAAACGGGCAGAAGCTCAAGCGGGAGCTGACGGCAGACGTGGCCCGTAGCGCCGCCCGGACAGCGGTGGGCTGGATGCCGGACGGGCGGGTGGTCCTCTGGTGTGACAAGACCAGCCGGACCCGGGACCAGCTTCAAAACAAGCTGCTGGGCCTCGGGGTCTCCGATGCGCTGATGCTGGACGGAGGCGGCTCCACACAGGGACGCTTCCCGGACGGAGCCGTAACGTCCAGCCGTAAGGTGGCCACGCTGCTGCTGTTCTGGCAGGAAGCGGAGGCTGCCGCACCGGAGAATCCGGTCATGAAATGGGCGGCGGAAAAGGAAATTTTGACGGAAGCACAACTGGCGGAGCCGGGAAAAACCGTGACAAGACAGGAACTGCTTCAAAGCCTGTACCGGCTCTGGCAGCATATATGAAAATGAAAGGGCCTGTTGCAAAATAGGCTCACGAAGGACACGGGGGGAAAAGGTCTTTCTCTGACCTTTTGCCCCCGCGTTTG
>OOCB01002528.1_pt1 | contig 20527 bp, 20 predicted proteins | sample 1671351 | NCBI WGS metagenome assembly OOCB01 (sample SAMN06348148, study PRJEB24527) | human gut metagenome | biome: human gut; feature: ankylosing spondylitis patient; material: feces | host: Homo sapiens | place: China | collected 2015-10
ATACAGACATATTATGCAGACATTTAAGTGTAATCTCCTCTTTGACAGCTTGTGAAACCTTGATTTTCTGTCCGAATTTGATGACAGAAACGTTGTTCTCGGTTGTCCTTTCAAAAATAGTGGCAGGTTGCTGGCTTGGATAGTAAATCAAAGTTTCTTTTGCGACATGCGATCTGTCTAATGCTGCGGAATAGACATAACGTGTAGCTTTTTCTCCATTCATTAAATAAAAGGAAATCGAGTATTCCGACAATTGTTTGGGGGTAGTTTTGTTAAGGAGAAACGGAATAATTTGGATTTGCTCCGCTTTGTTAAGTGGAGTATAGGTTATAAATGATTTAATAAAATCACATATCTTGATGATGTTGCTCTTTCCCGAAGCATTCGCTCCGTAAACGACAGCCACTTTCAACAACCTCACATCGCTGCCTAATTCGACAACGTGGTATGATTCCATATCCCTGCTTTTGTCAGCCTCAAAACTTAATATGGTTTCGTCTCTGAAAGAGAACATGTTCTTGAATTTAATTTCTGCTATCATATGTATGTGATTTTTGCAAATATAAGAAATAAATTCTGATTTTTCGGTTGTCAGATTCTTTAATTTGCAGTTTATGTGCAAATATATGAAACTAATGGTGTACTGATGGGCTTGGCTGAGAATATTCTGCTTGGAGGAAATATCTGAAGATTGCTATTGTCAGACTGTGCATATTTATATTATCTTTGCAGAAAGCAATGATAATGACTATGAAAAAAATTCAGATAACATCGTTGGAAGCGATTGCCGATGCTACCCGTGAGTTTGTTGAAGCAATGGGCGACTATACGGTTTTCGCGTTCTATGGCAAAATGGGTGCCGGCAAAACTACGTTTATCAATGCGCTTTGTGCGGAATTGGGTGTGACCGACATCACTAACTCTCCTTCGTTCTCTATCATCAACGAATATCGTTCGGACACTACTGCCGAACTGATTTATCACTTCGACTGCTACCGTCTGGAAAGCATTGACGAAGCCTATGACATCGGTGTGGAGGACTATTTCGACTCAGGTGCCGTATGCCTGATTGAATGGCCGGAACGTGTGGAAGAACTTCTTCCGGAGGACACGGTGCGTGTGGATGTCGTGGAAGACGAGAACGGACAGCGTTCGCTCACGCTGACTTTCCCGGGCGAATAACGGGCTGCTGCCATGGTGTTTGCCACGTGGTTCATTTGCGGGGTTTTTGCCGTGACCGGCTTGCTGTCGGTGCTGGCGGCGGTGTTCAACTGGGAATGGTTTTTCCAGACTTCGAATGCCCGCATGCTGACGGGGAAAATGCCGCGGCGCTATGCGCGTATTATTTATTTTGTTATCGGATGTCTGATTCTGCTGATGGACAGTGTCGTTCTGCGTGAGGCACTGGCCCTGTAGCAGTCGTGAGGTTTTTTCACTATGAAAACTATCGGAATACTTTCAGATACACATGCCACTTGGGACGAGCGTTTCGAGCAGCATTTTGCCGGATGTGATGAAATCTGGCATGCGGGCGACATTGGCTCGGAGGAGGTCATCGACCGTCTGGAGAAGTTGGCTCCCGTGCATGCCGTTGCCGGAAACATTGACGGGATGGTGTTGCGCCGCCGTTTCAGACTGGAGCAGGAATGGGTGACCGACGGTGTGAAGGTTTACATGACGCACATTGGCGGCTATCCCGGAAAATATGCCCCGGGTGTTAAATTCAAGTTGGAAACCCGTCGTCCGAAAATCTTTGTTTGCGGCCACAGCCATATTCTGAAAGTGATGTACGACCGCGAACTGAATATTTTGCACATCAATCCCGGTGCTGCCGGCGTTTACGGCTGGCAGGCAGTGCGTACGTTGATACGCCTGAAAATCGAAGCCGGCGACATTAAGGACCTGGAGGTGATAGAACTTGCCAAACGCGGCAAATTGGTTTAGTGCAGGCGCGTAGTGTCGTAGATATACGGCTCTTTCAACGGGAGTTTGAACGGTATGTGCTTGTCAATGTTTTTCAGATATTCGGCCGCTTCCTCCATTGTGTCGAATCCTTCCGCTACTACGAAGTAGTTCATGTCGCGGTCGGTAATCACATACGACTTGCAGTTGCTTTTCCGCAGGCGGTCGCAGAAAGCCTTGGCGTTGAACTGTTGGCGCATGGCTCCCACCACTACATTGTATTTTTTCAGCGGGATGTCGTTGCCGTAGAACATCCAGGCATAGTTGCGCGAAGTGCGTATGGAGTCTTCGCCTACATTGGTCAGGCGCGGTTTCTGCTGTTCAATCACCTTATTGTAGATTTCCTTTTCTTCCGCTGTCAGGGTGGAATCCGTTTTTTCCTGTTTGCTCTGTATGGCCGCAACATACGATTTGCGGTAGTTCTCTTCCGTGGTCTTGCATGCGGAAAGAATGAGCAGGAGGGCAAAAATCCATGTCAGTCTTTTCATAACGGTCTTTGTTTTGGTTCGACATCCAATAGTCGTTTACAAAAATAAGCGGTTGTTTCTGAAAAAGAAACAACCGCTCCGCTTTTTTCTAAAAATTTTTCGGGTTAGTTCGCCGGTTTTTCGTAGCCCGGGATGTCTACCAGCTTGACATGGAATATCAGGTTGGAGTAGGGCTTGATTGAGCCGTAAGTCACGTTCTTGTATCCGTATTGATAAGGAACGATGACTTCGCAAGAGTCACCCACGCGCATGTTGGTCAGGGCAATTGTCCAGCCTTCGATTACGTCGGTCACTTTCGTGCGGTAGATGCTGTCGGCAGGCGAAGTTCTTAGGTAGGAAGAATCGAAAGCCACATCGTCGTAGGTCCGTCCGATGTATTTCACATCGACAGTCGAAGAAGTCAGCGGTGTGAGGTTGCCTTCCGTTTTTGAACGGTCGTTCAGGTAGCGGATAAGCACATACGCATTGTGGTCGAATTCCGGAGTCACCTTGTAGTAGTAGGGTGTTCCGTCGTCGTTCTTCTTCGCAATCTGTTCTTCCAGCCATGCCTGGTTGCCTTCACGCCATTCTTTGTAGTATTCCCAAGCGTCGGTCACCGGATCGAGCTTGCACGAAGGGATGACAGCAGCCAGCAGTAGAATAAAAATTATCGGTAATTTTCTCATTTTTATTGTATTGTAAATTTAGCAGGCTTTAGCCTTGGTTTAAAATTCAACAGTCGGTGCCTTTTCCGCTCCTTCTTCAGCAGTGAACTGCGGTTTGGCGTCGAATCCGAACCAGCCGGCATAGATGACCGTCGGGAACTTCTTGATGGCAACATTATAGTCGCGCACGGCTTCCGTGTAGCGTGTGCGTGCTGTGGCTATTCTGTTTTCGGTGCCTTCAAGCTGTACCTGCAAGTCGCGGAAGTTTTCGTTGGCTTTCAGGTTCGGGTAGGATTCCGTCACGGCAAGCAGCGATTTGAGCGCATTCGACAAGTCGCCTTGTGCTTTCTGGAATTTTGCCATGTTTTCTTCAGTCAGTTGGTCGGCAGAAAGCGTGATGGAGGTGGCTTTTGCGCGTGCTGCAATCACATTTTCCAGTGTCTGCGATTCGTGTTCGGCATAGCCTTTCACCACATTCACCAAGTTAGGGATGAGGTCGGCACGGCGCTGGTATTGTGTTTCCACTTCCGCCCACTTCTGGTCAACAGTCTGCTGCTTTTCAACAAGTGAGTTGTAGTTGCATGAGCTGAGCGAGCCAATCATCATGATGGCTGCGAACAATGTCAGGACTTTCGTTTTTAAATATTTCATAGTTATAAAAATTAGAGAGAGGATAATTATAGCGTTTATTAGAGCAGCTTTTTGAGCAACTCCTTCATGCTGACTTCCTTGTCGATGATGGATTGAAGCTCGTCGATGCTGACGCGTTTCTGTTCCATCGTGTCGCGGTGGCGGATAGTCACGGTGTTGTCTTCCAATGTCTGGTGGTCAACAGTGATACAGAACGGTGTACCTACTGCATCCTGACGGCGGTAGCGCTTGCCGATAGAATCCTTTTCGTCGTATTGTACCTTGTAGTCGAACTTCAGCATGTCCACGATTTCGCGGGCCTTGTCAGGCAGACCGTCCTTGCGTACGAGCGGCATAACGGCAGCCTTGATTGGAGCCAACGGAGCCGGCAGGTGAAGTACAACGCGGGTTTCGCCGTTTTCGAGCTTTTCTTCTTCGAACGATGAAGCGAATACGGAAAGGAACATACGGTCAACACCGATAGATGTTTCAATAACGTACGGAGTGTAGGATTCGTTCAGTTCAGGATCGAAATATTGGATTTTCTTGCCTGAGAACTTCTCGTGGTTGCCGAGGTCGAAGTTTGTACGGGAGTGAATACCTTCCACTTCCTTGAATCCGAACGGCATGAGGAATTCGATGTCGGTTGCGGCGTTGGCATAGTGAGCCAGCTTTTCGTGGTCGTGGTAGCGGTATTTTTCGTCACCGAGGCCTAGAGCCTTGTGCCATTTCAAGCGGGTTTCTTTCCATTTTGCAAACCATTTGAGCTCTTCACCCGGACGAACGAAGAACTGCATTTCCATTTGTTCGAATTCACGCATACGGAAGATGAACTGGCGTGCAACGATTTCGTTACGGAATGCCTTACCGATTTGTGCGATACCGAACGGAATGCGCATACGGCCTGTTTTCTGTACGTTCAGGTAGTTTACGAAGATACCCTGAGCCGTTTCCGGACGGAGGTAAACCTTCATGGAACCGTCGGCAGTACTTCCCATTTCAGTAGAGAACATGAGGTTGAACTGACGAACTTCTGTCCAGTTCTTTGTTCCGGAAATCGGACATACGATTTCGTAGTCGAGGATGATTTGGCGGAGTTCTTCGAGGTTCATGTCGTTCATCGCAGCAGCGTAGCGTTCGTGCAGCTCGTTGCGTTTTGCCACATGTTCGAGAACGCGCGGATTTGTTTCGCGGAACATTTTTTCGTCGAAGCTGTCGCCGAATTTCTTGGCTGCCTTAGCCACTTCCTTGTTGATTTTATCGTCGTATTTTGCGATTTCGTCTTCGATAAGAACGTCGGCGCGGTAGCGTTTCTTAGAGTCGCGGTTGTCAATCAACGGGTCGTTGAAAGCATCAACGTGTCCGGAAGCCTTCCAGATAGTCGGGTGCATGAAGATAGCAGAGTCAATGCCCACAATGTTTTCGTTCAATTGTGTCATTGCATCCCACCAGTAGCGTTTGATGTTATTTTTCAATTCAACGCCGTTCTGACCGTAGTCGTAAACAGCTGAAAGTCCGTCGTAGATTTCGCTGGAAGGAAATACGAATCCGTATTCTTTTGCGTGAGCGACAATCTTTTTAAACAAATCTTCTTGTGCCATTTTTTATTGTAGTTTCTGTTTTCTTATTCTTGTGATTGGGGAGGTTGCCGCATTGGGCGGGACAGCTCTCGGAATCGGTCGGTGAATTCGGGCTGTCGGCACGCAGAATTGGCATTCTCCACGATTTTAAAGTGCAAAGTAAATGATTTTTTTCGATTTTATTCTTATTTTTGCAAGAGCAAAACCCTGAAATTGTAAATATTTGGTAAATAACACCCTTTTTTAACGACTAAACGCATTCAGGGGCAAGGATATCCATCGTAAATTTTTGAAATGAAAGACGAAAATATTGAAGAACTGGATGATGCAGCAGATGTTGCGGGCGAAGCTTCGTTGCATTCATCCTATCAAGTGCCTAAAGAAAAAAATATGTACCTGTCGGGAATGTACCAGAACTGGTTTCTCGACTACGCTTCGTATGTGATTCTCGAACGTGCCGTGCCTCATATCCTCGACGGACTGAAGCCGGTGCAGCGGCGTATTCTGCATTCGATGAAAGAAACCGACGACGGACGCTTCAACAAGGTGGCGAACATTGTGGGACATACGATGCAGTATCACCCTCACGGTGACGCTTCCATCGGCGATGCGCTCGTGCAGCTCGGACAGAAGGACCTGCTTGTGGAATGCCAGGGTAACTGGGGTAACATTCTTACGGGCGACAGTGCCGCTGCTCCCCGTTACATTGAAGCACGTCTGTCGGAATTTGCGTTGGAAACGGTGTTCAATCCGAAAACGACGGAGTGGACAATGTCCTACGACGGACGAAAGGCGGAACCGCTGATTCTGCCGGTGAAGTTCCCGTTGCTTTTGGTGCAGGGTGCCGAAGGTATCGCAGTCGGACTTTCGTCGAAAATCCTTCCCCACAACTTTAACGAACTGCTGGATGCCGCCATTGCCTATCTGCGTGGCGAAGAGTTTGCGCTCTATCCTGATTTCCCGACGGGCGGCTATATCGACGTGTCGAAGTACAACGACGGCGAGCGTGGCGGTTCTGTGCGCGTGCGTGCCAAGATTGAAAAAATCGACAATAAAACGCTGGAAATTACCGACATCCCATTCGGAAAAACAACCGGAACGCTTATCGAGTCGATAATCAAGGCGCAGGAAAAGGGAAAAATCAAGGTGCGCCGTGTGGACGACAACACCGCGGAACATGCCGATATCATCGTGCATCTGATTCCGGGCACGTCGAGTGACCGTGCCATCGACGCGCTCTATGCGTTTACCGACTGTGAAGTCAGCATTTCGCCCAACTGTTGTGTGATTTCCGAACAGAAGCCGCTGTTCCTCAAGGTGAGCGACGTGCTTCGCAGCAGTGTCGACAATACGAAGGAACTGCTGCGCCGCGAGCTGGAAATACAGCGCGGCGAACTGATGGAAAGCCTGCTCTACGCTTCGTTGGAGAAAATCTTCATTGAAGAACGGATTTACAAGGATAAGGAATACGAACAGAGTGCGAACCTCGATATGGCTGTGGCTCATATCGACAAGCGCCTGACTCCTTATAAGGCTGATTTTGTGCGTGAAATCACGCGCGACGATATTCTCCGCCTGTTGGAAATTAAGATGGGACGTATCCTGCGTTTCAACAGCGAAAAGGCCGACAATTATATCGAGTCGCTGAAGGAAAAGGTGAAGGAAATCGACCATCACCTGGCTACGCTCGTCGACTATACGATTGCCTGGTACGAAAAATTGAAGAAGAAATACGGTGCCGCCTATCCGCGCCGCACCGAAATCCGCAGTTTCGACAACATCGAGGCGGCAAAAGTGGCGGAAGCCAACGAAAAGCTGTATATCAACCGCGAGGACGGCTTTATCGGTACGGGTTTGAAGAAGGACGAGTTTGTGTGCAACTGTTCGGATATGGACGATATTATCGTCTTCTTCAAGGACGGAAAGTACAAGGTGGTGAAAGTGGCCGACAAATTGTATGTGGGCAAGAATGTGCTGTATCTCAACGTGTTCAAGCGCAACGACCAGCGTACTATCTATAACCTTGTCTACCAGAATGGAAAGGGCGGAACGACCTATATGAAGCGTTTTGCCGTAACGGGCATTACCCGCGACAAGGAATACGACATGATGCAGGGCGAGAAGGGGTCGAAAATCTGGTGGTTCTCGGCCAATCCTAACGGCGAGGCGGAAACCCTCCGCGTGACGCTGAAGGAAAAGCCTCGCTTGAAAGTGCTCCAGTTTGACATCAGCTTTGCCGATTTGGCTATCAAGGGCCGTCAGTCGCTGGGCAATATCGTGACGAAAAACGAGGTACACCGCATTTCGCTGAAGGAGCGCGGTGTTTCGACGCTCGGTGGCCGTGAGGTGTGGTTCGACTGGGATGTGCTTCGCCTGAACTACGATGGCCGCGGCCAGTCGTTGGGCGAATTCAACCCGACCGACCAGGTACTCGTCATACTGAAGAGCGGCGAGTTCTACATGAGCTCGTTCGACTTGAGCAACCACTACGAAAACAATATACTCCGCATTGAGAAATACCGCGACGGCGTGGTGTGGACAGCCGTACTCAACGATGCCGATCAGGGCTACCCGTACATCAAGCGGTTTACGTTTGAGCCTTCGTCAAAGAAGCAGAGCTTCATCGGCGAGAATCCGAATTCGGAGTTGCTGTTGCTGACCGACGATGTGTATCCGCGTGTGAAAGTGACACTTGGCGGAGCCGATGCCTTCCGCGAGCCGCTGATTATTGATGCGGAAGAGTACATCGGGGCGAAGAGCTTCAAGGCGAAGGGTAAACGTCTGACCACGTTTGCTACCGAAAAAATCGAATGGATTGAACCACGTGAGGTGCCGGAAGAAGAATTGCAGCAACCGGATGTGGATTTGGAGGTAGAAACGGCTGAGGAAGAAGTAATCAATCAAAATGACGTGCGCGACGAATTGACCGGACAGCAACGTCTGTTTGTCGACGAACTTTAATCATGACGGAATGCAGATGAAGGCAAGAAAATGGCTGAGTGTGTTGTTTGTGTTGTTGTTGGCGGTATCCGTAAATGCTGCTGAGGGCGACACCACACTGCTGCGTCTGCGCCAGTCGGCTGTGACGTTCGACATCGGTAATACACGAAACCATGACACGTATCTCAGCATTCTGCCTTATTCCGGGCGGCACATGCGGCTGGGCTATGAGTTCATGCGGGCTTCGCGCCGGCATCCGTTGCAGTGGGTGCATCAGGTCAATGCCGGATTCAGCTACGATTCGCCTGTCAATCCTGCGGGCAACAACAAGATGCACACGGTGCTTGCCGATATCGACTGGGGAATGATGCACCGTTGGAGCAATGTTTTTATCGACGGTCTGAACCTGTATGCCGGAGGAAATCTTGCGTTTGAAGGCGGATGCACTTATAATCCGCGCAATTCCAACAATGTGGCTTCGCCGCATATTTATCTGAATGTCGGGTTGACGGGTATGGCGGTCTACCGTTTCAAGGTGGGCTGGCTTCCGGTGGCGGCCCGCTATCAGCCGACAATACCCGTTGTCGGTGCATACTATCTGCCGGAATACGACCAGAGTTTTTATGAAATCTATCTCGGGAACTATTGGAACACTGCCACTTTCGGCTGGTGGGGCAATCGTTTTGATATGGAAAACCTGCTGACTTTCGACTGGCATTTCGGCTCGACGGCACTGCGTATCGGCTATCGCCATAATTTCACCACGCTGTGGGCGAAAAACATCAGCGTGCGCAAGTCGGTTCATTCGCTGGTGTTGGGCGTGGAATGGGAATCGCTCCGCATTCATCCCGTGAAAGGTCTGCCGGCGAAGGCGAAAATGATTTCAGCCATGTATTAAACCCTCTACTTCTATGAAACGGATTCTATTCTACATATTGGTGATGATTTCAGCCGTGGGCGGCCTTGTATCGTGCCACGACATTCCGGAATATGCCGACAATCCGCAGGGCAATTTTGAGGCACTGTGGACGATTCTCGACGAGCATTATTCGTTTTTCAGCTACAAGGATGTCGACTGGCAGGAAATGAAAGTGAAATACGGGGCGAAAATCAGCCCTACGATGACGGATAGCGAGCTGTTCCGCGTGTGCAGCGACATGCTGAAGGAACTGAAGGACGGACACACGAACCTCAGTTCGTCGTTCGACTATTCCCGCTATTGGATTTGGGAGCAGTATCCGCAGAACTACGACGAGCGGCTTATTCAGGAACATTATCTTCGTTTCGACTACATGAGTGCTTGCGGCATTGACTATCAGATTCTTTCCAACAACTTCGGCTATATGCACTACGGGTCGTTTTCGTCGACAATCGGCGAGGGTAACCTCGACATGATTCTGGCATATCTGGCTCCTTCCGACGGACTGATAATCGATGTGCGCGACAATGGCGGCGGTATATTGACCAATGCCGAAACGCTCGTGAAACGCTTTATCGACAGCCGTATACTCGCTGGTTATATTGCACACAAAACGGGACCGGGACACGATGAATTTTCGGAACCCTATGCCTACTATCTCGATCCGGCACCGTCGAACCGTGTCCGCTATACGAAGCCGGTGGTGGTGCTTTGCAACCGTGCTACGTTCAGTGCTGCCAACAATTTCGTGTCGATAATGAAAAGTCTGCCGAATGTGCGCATCGTGGGCGACATTACAGGCGGCGGTTGCGGAATGCCGTTCACTTCCGAATTGCCTAACGGTTGGGGTATTCGTTTCAGTGCCGCACCGATTTATGATTCCGACGGCAATCTGACAGAATACGGCACAGCCCCCAGCGACGGCTGCAAGCTCGATATGACCGACACCGACAAGGCACAAGGAAAAGATACGATACTCGAACGCGCCTTCGAAGTCCTCGAAGAGATGTGTAACGGGATTTCGGTTATGGGTTAGCGGTTCGGGATTATAGTTGAGATTACAATTTGTGGACAAAATAAAAAGGAGCACCTTGCGATGCTCCTTTTGTTGTATGTTAGCGGATGGTATCCGTTGTTTATTTCACTACCTTGAAAGTGTAGGCTTTGTTGCCGTCGATTACGCGGATGATGTACATTCCGTTAGCTTCGGCGTTGAGTGAAACAGTTCCGTTGGCGTTGTTCACCTTGTTGACAAGTGCACCTGTTGTGCTGAACATTTCAACTGTTGCATTCTGCAAGCCGCCGAGAACTACATCGAAGCCGTTGGCTGTGTTGAGAACGAAGCAGTTGCTGCTTTCTACGACAGATACAGAAGATTCTTCTTTTCCAACGAACTGGAGAGTCATTGCCTGGTTCATGACACCTTCGCTGTCCTTAATAAATCCGGCAGGAAGTTTAACGAAGTAGTCGACACCGGCTTCAAGTTTGATAGGCTGAACAAAACCTTCGCCGTATTCGTCTTGTGGGAATACAGAAACTGTTTTCTTGTCAGCAGAATTGTTGACTGCTATCCAGCCGAAATCTTCTACCGGTTCGCCGTAGATTTCCGAATTTTTGGAAACGCTGATTTTCGGGAGAGAGTTTTCTACTGTGGCTTCTGTCGGGAAAGTGATTTCGATTGTGCCAAGTTCAGTCAGTTCTGATTCTGTAGCCGGAGTGAAGCTGTCCGGGAAGAAAATAGGTGCTTCTGTGTCTACCAGGTTGGAGAATTCAGAGCCCCAATAAGAAGATTTGTAAGCATCGAGACGGCCTTTAGGAACGGAAACTGTTACGTTGTCACGATCGATGTAGCCGAATGGGTGGTCACTTTCTTCGTAGAAATCCAAGTAAGCCGGTTCTGCGCCAAGACAGTGGACTTCAGTCAACGCTTTGTTGAGGAAGAATGCATGGAATCCGACATATTTTAGTGTAGTCGGTAATGTTACGGATTGGAGTTGCTCACACTGTGCCATAACACCGTCGTAAAGCGTTGTCATGCCTTCCGGGAAAGCAAATGTTGTGAATTTTGTGCCGGCAAGTGCCTGTTCGCCCATAAAGAGGAGAGAAGCCGGAGTGTTCATTTCTGCAAGAGTAGAGAATGTGAATGCGAAGTTGTCGAAAGCACGCATTGTTTCCGGCAAGGTGAGTTTTTGGATTTGTGCACCATAGAAAGCACCGCCGCCAATACCTCTACATTCGTCAAGCACTGTATATTCAGTAGCACCCATTGTTGGGTATGCTGCGAGGATGATGCCGTCTTTTGTATATACGACACCGTCAACAGCCTTGTAGTTTGCGTTTCCTTCAGCTACGGTAAAGGCTGTAATTTGAGTTTGACCGAAAGTGGCATTGCCAATTGATTCTACATTGGCAGGAATATTGACACTTGTCAAGCCTGCTTGGAGGAAAACATTGTCTTCAAGGGTTTTCAGTGATTCCGGCAATACAATTTCAGTCAGTTTTGAACATTGGCGGAAAGCACCGTCGTATAATGTTTCCAGACCTTCGTTAAGAGTAACTTTTGTCAACTGTTCGCAAAGTTGGAAAGCGTTGTCACCAATGCTTTTGCAAGTAGCCGGGATAGTGATTTCTGTTAAAGGCACTTTGTAGAATGCTCCATTGCCGATAGATGTATACTGGCCTTTGATTTCGATGTTAGTCATTGAGGAGTTGCGTGCGAAACAGCTTTCCGGAATAACGGTTACACCGGCAGGAACAACAACATTGTTCAAAGCGTCGTTGTAGGCAAGTGCATAACGGCCAAGAGTTGTGAGGGTTTCAGGAAGAACAACTTCAGCCAAAGCGTCGTTTGAGTAGATTGCTGTTTCTTTCAGTTCTGTTACGCCCTCAGGAAGAACAAGTTTTGTCAGGTCTGACCATTTGATAGCTTCTTCTTCCACTGAAGTTACGCTGTAGGTTTTTCCTTCGTTTACAACTTCGGAAGGAACTGTCAGTTCTGTAGCAGTCAATTCATCGGTAAGTCCGCTGAGGCCGACTGTTGTTTCACTTGTGACAACGTATTTCACATTGTCTACTACAAATGTTACGGCATCCTGTGCAAAAGCAGCAGTTGTCAGTGATGCAGCAAAGAATAGAGTAAAAATCTTCTTCATAAAAACAAAGTTTAGTGGTTATTATTGCAAATATATGCATTTTATTTCAAAAATGCATAAAATAGCTACCATTGTTTAATTTTTGATTCCGAAAAGTTGTCAAATGAAAACAAAAATGCCGTTCTTCGTTAAAGAAAGAACGGCACTTCTCATGCTTTGTTCAAGAGCCGGGTGGCTCTTGGTGTATGTGCTTATTTCAAGCCTTTGTCGCGGAGCAGAGCGTCGGCATCCGGGCGGTGTCCGGCAAAGCCTTCGTAAAGTTTCATCGGGTCTTCGTCGTTACCTGATTCCAACACGTGTTTCAAACGGGCTGCTGTTTCAGGATTGAACACGCCTTCCTTCATGAACACTTCGTAGCCGTCGCAGTCGAGCACCTGTGCCCAAAGGTAGGTGTAATAGCCGGCAGCATATTGGTCGCTGCTGAAGATGTGGTTGAAGTAAGTAGAACGGTAGCGGTAACCGATTTCTTCCGGCATGCCGAGCTTCTTGGATACGTTGGCCTCAAATTCGGCAACATCCACATCCTTACCGTCGTTGAGCTTGTGCCATTCAATGTCGAGCAGAGCGGCACCGGCAAGTTCTGTGTTGACAAATCCCTGGTTGAATTTGCTGGATTCGATGAGTTTGTTAACCAATTCGTCAGGAATTACTTCGCCTGTCTTGTAGTGGCGGGCATATACTTTCAGCAATTCCGGTTCGAGCATCCAGTGTTCGTGGAGCTGTGACGGGAATTCAACGAAGTCGCGGTCTACGTTTGTACCTGCGTTGCCCTTATATTGTGTGCGGGTGAGCATGCCGTGGAGGCCGTGGCCGAATTCGTGGAACATGGTTTCCACTTCGTCGAGAGTCAGCAAAGAAGGAGAGTCGGCTGTCGGTTTGGAGAAGTTGCCCACGTTGTAGACAATAGGACGAACGTCTTTAGTTCCGTTGGCTTCCTGGTAAACAAACATCCATGCGCCCTGACGTTTTCCGCCGCGTGCGTAATAGTCGGTCATGAACATGGACAGGTGTTTGCCGTCCTTGTCAAGAACTTCGTACACTTTTACATCCGGATGATAGACAGGCACGTTGTTCACTTCCTTGAATGTGATGCCGTAGAGACGTTCAGCCATGGTGAAAATACCCTTGCGTACGTTTTCGATAGGGAAGTAGGCACGCACATCGTTTTCGTCGAAGTTGAATTTTTCCTTCTTCACCTTTTCTGCATAGTAATAGTAGTCCCAAGCGGCAATCTTGAAGTTTCCGCCGTGGTTGTCCACATATTTCTGCATGTCGGCAATTTCTTCGTGGGCTTTTGCTACGGCCGGTTTCCATACCTTGTAGAGGAGTTCTTCAGCGTCTTCAACGGTCTTAGCCATTACGTTATCCATCTGATAGGCAGCAAAGCTGTCGAATCCGAAAAGTTTTGCCTTTTGAAGGCGGAGTTTCAGAATTTGGTTGATGATGGCTTTGTTGTCGTTCTCGTCGTTGTTGTTGGCGATGTTGGTGTATGCCTTATACATTTTTTCGCGAAGGTCGCGGTTGTCGGCATAAGTGAGGAACGGCAGACGGCTCGGAGCGTGGAGCGTGAACACCCATTTACCTTCCTTGCCCATAGCCTTTGCTTCTTCAGCCGCTACAGCGATGCTTGATGCAGGAAGTCCGGCAAGGTCCTTTTCGTTGTCAACCACCAATGTCCATTTGTTGGTGTCCTTCAGAATATTGTCGCCGAATTGCAGGCAAAGTTTTGAAAGCTGGTCGTTGATGTCCTTCAGTTCCGCTTTCTTTTCTTCACTGAGCAAAGCACCGTTGCGTGCAAAATCCTTGTAGTATTTTTCGAGCAGACGAAGCTGCGGAGTTGTCAGATTGAATTTCGCGCGGTTGTCGTAAACGGACTTGATTTTCTGGAACAGTCCTTCGTTCATCTTGATTTCGTCGCTGTGGGCAGCCAGCATCGGGAATACCTGTGCGCCTACTTTCTGGAATTCAGAAGTGGAAACCACTTCGTAGAGTCCGCTGAACACGTAGGAAACCTTTTCGAGCATTTCGCCGCTGTTGTCGAGGGCTACGATAGTGTTTTCGAAATCAGGCACGGCGCGGTTGTTGACAATCGCTGCGATTTCCTGATTGTGTTGTGCGATAGCCTCCTCAAAAGCCGGCATATAGTCGGCAATCTGGATTTTTTCGAAAGGAGGGATGTTGTACGGTGTGTTGTATTCACCGAAGAACGGATTTTCTGCTTTCATTGTCGTTCCTGAGAAAAGCAATATGCCCGACAGGCATAGAGCCTTGATTGATAATAAATACTTTTTCATAGATGGTTTATTTGGATTTTGATTTCGTTTCAAAATAGGTGACGAGCGGGTAGTGGTCCGACGATTTAACGTTGCCGCGGATGGTGCGGCGCGCTTCCAACCGGCCTTTGTAGAGTATGTGGTCGATTTTGAAGTAGAAGCGGTTGGCGTTGTAGGTGTGTGTCGGTCCGAAGGCCGCATCGGCATAGGCGTCGTGCAGGTCGTCGCCGCAGATGGTCAGATAGGCGTAGCCGTACGACGTGTCGTTGAAGTCGCCGCAGAGAATGAGGTTCGCTTCGGGCTGTGCCTGCGCGAGGCTGTCGATGACGCCCCGTATCATTTCTGCCTGACGGGCACGGTTCGTGTAGGCGTTTTTCAACTTGTTCATCAATTGTGAACGCACACCTTTCAGGGTTTTGTTCTTGTCCTTCACCGATGTCAGTTCCATATACAGTTCCTTGTCGTCGGCTGTCAGTCCGATGGACTCCAGATGGGTGTTGACGATGAAGGTGGCCGTTGAATCAATCTTGGTCTGATAGACGGTCAAAATGAAATATCTGTCATCCTCATATTGGTATACATTCTCTATCGGTGTTTTCGACAAAACACCGTTGTATTTGTCGAAGAGCCTGTAAGGATATCGTTTTTCAAGCAGATTCCATTGCGAATCATTAGCAGTGCGTTTCAGTGCTTTCTCGTCGGGTGATTCCTGAAGGCAGGCAATGTCCGTATCGTATTTCAGTATTTCTGTAATGGTGGCGTTGCCGTCTTCCGATTCTGTCTGGTCCTTCATTCCGAACACATTGTAGGTCATTACGGAAAAATCCTTGTCCGAAGGTTCGTAGAACAGACTTTTGACGTTCAGTGGCGAAAAACTCCAGAATTGGGGAAAGGCCACAAGCAGCGAGGCGATGCTGAGCAGCGACAGTTTTTTGTTGAAAATCAGCCAGAACGGGATGAACAGCAGGGTGATGGTCATCGGAATCGGATAGCCGAGTCCGAGCAACGCAGCGTAGCTGCTGTTTTCGGGGTGTACATAGCCGATATAGGCACCGACAACAAACATCAGCGCAAAAAATGCGTTGATTCCCAGCCATAAGTAGGTCAGTGTTCGGGTCAGATGCTTTGTTATGCTCATAGTTTGATTTTTGTGCTCAGGTCGTTCAGCTCCTTTTTCTCTTTGGCCGAAAGGGAACTGTAGCCGGAGCGGTTCACTTTATCGAGTAGTTCGTCGAGTTGTCTTTCAATTTCCTGGCGTGTCGGTTGGCGTTGGGCTGTTGCCGTCACCGGACGTTCGTGCAGTTTCGGCAGTATTTTCGAACTTTTCCGGCGTTTGGGCTTCAGCCAGCCATAGCGGGCGTTGAGGGCAAAAAGCGTTCCGGCGCCGATGCCGCCGATGTGTGCGAAATGTCCGCCGATGTTGTGCGGTCCAGCCGTGAGCAGGGCAAACACGATGCAGACTACTGCCACCCACTTGATTTTCACCATACCGATAAGCCATAGGTTGATGCGGTAGTTGGGCGCACGTACGACGGTTGCCGCCGCTACCGACAGCACGGCTGCCGACGAGCCGACAAGGCCGCCCGAAGAGAACTGTGGCAACAGGGTATTTCCGGCGAGGTAAAACAAGGCACCGGCAAGTCCGCCAATCAAATAGGCGGCCGAAAACTCACGGTCGCGGTAGTGGTCGAGGAAAATGATGCCGAAGCAGTAGAGCCACAGCATGTTGAAAAGAATGTGGAGCAACTGATAGTGGGTGAACATATAAGTGATGAATGTCCACGGGCAGAGCAGTGCTTCGCCGAACGACGACGGCAGTTCGAGCCATTGCAGCAGGCTGAACGGCGTGCCGGCAATGCTCGCCAGCAGTGCGGCGAAACTCACTATCAGAAATACCCCTACATTTATCAGGATAAATCGGACGATGACGGATTTTGACAAATAGAATTGTCGGGCTTTGTTAATAATATCTGCCACCGATTACTCCTTTTTTACGCCAGTACAACAATATCAGAAGTCCGAACAGCATACCGCCGAGGTGGGCGAAGTGTGCCACGCCGCTCATTGTTCCGCTGATGCCGAAATAGAGTTCGATCAGTCCGTAGCCGATGACCATGTATTTGGCTTTGATAGGCACGGGAATGAAGAACAGATAGAGCGGAAGGTTCGGGAAAATCATACCGAATGCCAGCAGGATGCCGAATACTGCGCCAGAAGCTCCCACGGTAATCATGCTGTTGAGGAATTCGTTGACGAGCATGTCGCGGTGCTCAAAGGTGGAACCGACGGAAATCGGATCGCTGAGGAATGCAACAGCAGCATCGTAGGGCACGTTCAGTGAATGGGCAAGCGTGTCAAACCAGGTCAGGGCAATAACACCTTCCTGCAGCAATGCCGCTCCGATACCGGTCGAGATGTAGTAGAACAGGAAGCGGCGGCTTCCGAGCACCTGTTCCAGCAGACGGCCGAACATATAGAGCGAGAACATGTTGAAGAAAATGTGCGTAATGCCCCGCGTGTCGTGCATGAACATGTAGGTGATGAGCTGCATGGCATTGAAGTCGCTTGCCGTGAAATAGTGCAGTCCCAGATATTTTGAAAGGTCAAAACCTTGCGTGTGAACGAGGAACATTGAAACAATCCAAACCAGTACGTTGACCAGAATCAGGTGGCGCGTAACGGGCGGAATGCGGTTCAAAAAACTGTTGTTAGTCATTTCTTTCTTTTTGTTAGTCTAAAGTAACGTTAGTTTATAAATTATCAATCTACAAAGGTATGATAAAAATATAAATGTAAGCCGCCGTCAGTTCTTAAATAGTATTGACTTACATATATATATATTAACGGCCAATGGGGCGAAATGGTTTTGAGTGGACAGAGGTATGGAATTTGATGCTGATGGATTGCATAAGAAAAAGAAGGGGGCAATAATAGTTCCCAGTAGTACCAAAAGTTGTGCTAAGTGCATAAAATTCTGCTGTTTATATAGACAAAACACGAAAAAAAACATTTTTGAGAAGTTTTTTGAAATTTCTTTCTTTTTTTCTTGTTCGTTTGTGTGGAATAGTCTACATTTGTATTAAATACCATAAACCTAAATATTTCTATTATGAATAAAGCTGAATTAATTAACGCTATCGCTGAAAAAGCAGGCTTGTCAAAAGCTGATGCAAAAAACGCATTGGACGCCACAATTGAAGTTATCTCTGAAGCTATGGTACAGAACGATAAAGTAGCTCTTATCGGTTTCGGTACATTCTCTGTAAGTGAAAAGGCTGAAAGAACAGGTATTAATCCTGCAACTAAGGAAAAAATAACTATCCCGGCAAAGAAAGTCGTTAAATTTAAAGCCGGTGCAGAATTGACAGCAAAGGTAAAATAACAAGATATTGTTGTGTGCTAAAGAAATAGGCGGCATTGAATGAAAGTTCAGTGCCGCTTGTTTTTTGTGGGGTTTACGGTTTACAGAGAGGGGAACTATTTTTTTGACAAAAGAACAGAAGAACATAAAAGTAGGCTTGCGCACTCTCAAAGGGTGTGCTCCCCTTAGAGGAGGACATCCTTTGAGAACGTTTCAAAATTTTGTCTTTTTGTTCTTCTGTCAGAAAATGTTTAAAGTGTTTGCGGTTTATTGTTTGTGGGAGGATATGCAGGACTTCGCTAATCTCTAATCCCGATCATTGGGATGTTGGCAATAAAAAACCGGGAATATGTTTCGGCATATTCCCGGTTGATATTTCTGGGTTGTGAGGTTCGCTGTTATGCGTCGATGCTTGCCTTGAGGGCGTTGCGTTCGATGAATTCGCGGCGCGGTGCCACGTCTTCACCCATGAGCATCGAGAAGATGCGGTCGGCATCGGCAGCGTCGGCAATCGACACTTGTTTCAATATACGGTTTTGCGGGTCCATGGTTGTTTCCCAAAGCTGTTCCGGGTTCATTTCACCCAAACCTTTATAGCGTTGGATTTTCACTGACTTTTCGTCGCCCTTGCCGTATTCATTGATGAACTGTTGAAGCTGTACGTCGTCCCAACAGTATTTTTCCGTGTTACCCTTCGTACATTTGTACAATGGCGGTGTTGCCAAATAAAGGTATCCGTTTTCGATAATCGGACGGATGCGGCGGAAGAAGAGAGTCATCAGAAGTGTTGCAATGTGGCTACCGTCCACATCGGCATCGGTCATGATGATAATCTTGTGATAGCGCAGCTTGCTGATGTTCGGAGCCTTGCTGTCTTCTTCTGTACCGATGGTTACGCCGAGAGCCTTGAAAATGTTGGTGATTTCCTGGCTGTCGAACACTTTATGCTCCATTGCCTTTTCGATGTTCAAAATCTTACCGCGCAACGGCAGGATGGCCTGGAACTGACGGTCGCGTCCCTGTTTTGCAGAACCGCCTGCAGAGTCACCCTCGACGAGGTAGATTTCGCAATCTTCAGCCGTACGTGAAGAACAGTCGGCCAACTTACCCGGAAGTCCGCCACCGCCGAGAGGCGATTTGCGCTGTACTTTCATGCGGGCGTTGTAGGCAGCGTGGCGTGCCTGAGCGGCGAGCACCACTTTCTCAACGATGGCTTTAGCCTGTCTCGGATGTTCTTCCAGATAGTTGCGCAGCGTTTCGCTGACAGCTGTCTGAACGGCACCGATTACTTCGTTGTTGCCCAGTTTTGTCTTGGTCTGGCCTTCAAATTGCGGTTCGAGCACCTTAACGGAAACGACGGCTGTAAGACCTTCGCGGAAGTCGTCGCTTGAGATTTCGATTTTCACCTTGTCGAGCAGTTTGGAGTCTTCGGCATATTTCTTCAATGTCGAAGTCAAACCGCGGCGGAAACCTGTAAGGTGAGTACCGCCTTCGATGGTGTCGATATTGTTGACGTAAGAATAGATGTTTTCGTTGTAAGTGGTGTTGTAGGTCATGGCTACTTCCACCGGAATGCCCTGACGTTCTGTGTTGATGTAGATAATGTCATCAATCAGATGTTCCTTGCTGGAGTCGATGTAGCGCACGAATTCCTTCAAACCTTCTTCCGAATAGAATACTTCGGATTTCGGTTCGCCGGCTTCGTTCTTTTCACGCATGTCGGTCAAAGTCAGGTGAATGCCTGCATTCAGGAATGCCAGGTCGCGCAAGCGGTTGGCGAGAGTGGCATAGTTGTAGACGGTAGTTTCCGTAAATATTGTCGGGTCGGGCTTGAACATGACCTTCGTACCGGTAATGTCTGTGTCGCCGATAATCTGTACCGGTGCTTTCGGATGACCGTAGGCGTATTCCTGCATATATACATGTCCGTCGCGGCTTACTTCTGCACGGAGATAGGTGGAAAGTGCGTTCACACAGGAAACACCCACACCGTGGAGACCACCGGAAACCTTGTAGGAGCCTTTGTCGAACTTACCGCCGGCGTGGAGCACAGTCAATACTACTTCCAATGCCGATTTGTTCAGCTTTTCGTGCTTGTCGACCGGGATACCACGACCGTTGTCGACTACGGTAATCGAGTTGTCTTCTCCGATTGTCACTTCGATATGAGTGGCAAATCCGGCAAGAGCCTCGTCGATGGAGTTGTCAACAACTTCATATACAAGATGGTGCAAACCTTTAGGTCCTGTATCACCGATATACATCGCAGGACGTTTGCGCACAGCCTCTAATCCCTCGAGTACTTGAATGTTACTCGCGCTATAATTTTCGTTATGTTCTTCCATATTCTTGATTTTTATGCTCTTGCATACTGTCCCGCTTTAAAGAAAACACCTGGCGGCACATTTCTGCATTAAGCATACAAAGATACAATTTTTTTAGCAATTATTGAAGCTACAATTTTAAATAAACAAATCTTAACAACCTGTCGGGCGCGTCGATTTTTTCGCATATCCGTTTTTTATTTTCCATTCTGTCAGCAATTAAACTTGTTGATAACTTTTTGAAATGATTTGCT